>Ga0302326_10001190_pt1 | contig 67440 bp, 53 predicted proteins | sample Palsa_T0_3_FD_202264 | JGI IMG/M metagenome (GOLD analysis project Ga0302326, IMG submission 202264) | Peat permafrost microbial communities from Stordalen Mire near Abisko, Sweden - Palsa_T0_3 | ecosystem: Environmental > Terrestrial > Soil > Palsa > Peat permafrost | place: Sweden: Abisko...
ATGGTGAACTGACCGGCATCGGTTTTGGGGAAGAACGCCAGGCCCAGGAAAGGATAGATTGCCAGGCTGGCTACGAACACACCAGCCAACGCCACTACCGTCCACGCGGGGCGTCTCAGCGCCCATCTGACGGAATGTTCGTAGAAATCTAAGAAGCGATTAAATCCGCGATTGAAGCCCGCATTGAACCTGTGCGCCAGTGAACCGCGTGCCGTAGGTTCCTCGCCTTCCGGCGGAAGCGGAACGTGCTTCAGGAAGCGCGAGCAGAATAGCGGGATCACCGTCATGGCGACTACGTATGACGCGAGTAGCGAGAGACAGAACGCCAGAGCGAGCGAGGAAAACAAAAACTTACTGACGCCGTAAAGAAAGGTGACAGGGAAGAAATCCACCACGTCTACCAGGGTAGCCGCAAGAACCGCAAGACTCACTTCGGCGCCCCCTTCTTCCGCCGCGGCTTGCGGCGAGGCGCCCAATTCCAGGTGCCGGAAGATGTTTTCGAGCGAGATCACAGAGTTATCGATTACACGGGAAAAAGCCAGCGCGAGACCGCCCAGAATCATGGTATTGATGGTGCTGCCCGTCAAAAACAGCACTACGAATGCGGCCAGCGCCGAGATAGGAATCGAGAGAAGAACGGCGGTGGTGGCCCTCAGGCTTCCGAGAAACAACAGAATCATGAGGCTGGTCAGGATTAGTCCCATGAAACCTTCGTGCAGTACGGTGTCAATAGCTTCCTTCACATACACCGACTGGTCGAAGACTACCCTGGCCACCAGTTGCCTGGGCACGTCATACAGATGACTGACCAGCTTTCGAACATTCTCGACTACCTCGATAGTATTGGTGTCTCCCCCTTGCTTCATGATCGGGATGTAACTCGACTTCTGGCCATCCACCCGCACGATGTTGTACTGGGTCTGGTTAGCATCCTCGGCCTTGCCGATATCCGAAATCCGTACCCACGACGTACCCACAGTCTTGATCGGCACGTTGTTGAGCTGGGTCATATCGTCGACCAGGCTGTTCGAGTAAACGTAGTAATCGTATGGCCCCATCTTGACGTCGCCCGAGGGCAGGATCAGGTTGGAGTCATTCACTGCCGCGACCACGTCCATGGGGCTCAACTGCCGTGACATCAGTTTGAAAGGATCGACATACACCATGATCTGCCGATACTTGCCCCCGAACGGCGGAGGGATTTCGGCGCCCTTCACCACGGCGATCTGATTGCGAATTGCAAACTGCGCGATGTCGTGGAGTTGGGTCTCATCGAGACCCTGGCCCTTGACAGTCACCAGGCAGACAGGCAGGCTCGAAGCGTCGAACTTTAGCACGACCGGCGGAAGAGTGCCGGGTGGCAGACGCTTCAAGTCGGCCAGCGCCAGGTTCGAAATCGAAGTGACATCAGCATCCGCGTTGGTGCCGGGCTGAAAGTATATCTTGATAATACTGACACCCAGCAGTGACCGCGATTCGGTATGATCGACGCCGCTCGCCAGAGTGAAGAAACGCTCCAGCGGGTTAGTAATGTCGATTTCAATGTCTTCGGGCGGCATGCCGGAGAAAAATGTCGCCACCACTACTTGAGGTATGTTAATGGTCGGGAACAGATCCACCGGCATGCGCGCCAGTGAGCTTACCCCGATTACCGCAATCGCCAGACAGACAACCACAATAAAATAGGGATTGCGAATGGAAAACCGGGGCATTATTCCGGCGCCTCGTAGTGCGGAATCTGAACCAGTTGCGGATGCACGAGCTCGCCCGGTTTCAAGCCGCTGCGCTCGCTGACCACCACACGATCACCGTCGGCCGCGCCCGACAACACCTCGGCATCATTGGAAGTTTGAAGGCCCAGAGTTACCGGCCGGATCTCGATCTTGTTTTCAGAATTCACAACGAACAAAGAGGGGTTGCCGCTCTCGTGACTGACAGCCTGCAGAGGAACAGCCACGGCGTCAGCCTTCTTTTCCAATACCAGAGTGGCTTCGGCGTACATGCCCGGAATGAGTGTATGGCCGGGATTGGGTACGTCCACCTCCGTGTGCATGGTCCGTGTATCTTCTTTCACGTCTACTGAGAATCGCGCAACTTTGCCGGGAAAGCTCCTGTTCAGCGCCGGAACCCGTACAGCGATGGGATCGCCGATCCGCACATTGCCCACATAGGATTCCGGAACGGGAATTACCAGGCGGAACAAATCCTCTTGTGAAAGTTTGACCAGCGGAAGTATGTTCGTACTCGAATTGGTGCCCGCTTGTACCAGCGTGCCTAAGTTCGCGTAGCGTTGAGTAATGACGCCATCGAAAGGCGCCGTTATCCGTGAATAGTCGTAGATCGCCTGGTCGTGCACTAACTTGGCCCTGGTGACGGCGACCTGGCTTTGGACAGACTCGAGCGCCGATTGAGCGGACTCCACCGCGTCTCCGGCGGCCTGATCCTTGCCCTGAGCGTCGTCCACCTCCTGCTGCGCCACCAGGCCGGGTTTGGAATTCGCAACGGCAGTGAGGCGATTACTTTGCAAGTGAATGACGTTGTACTGAGCTTTGACGCGGCTCAGCTCGTGTTGGGCATGAGTCGCCTGCTCCGTCATACTCTGGATGGCGGCGTCGTCTTCTCGCAACTGCGCTTCCAGCTCGGGAATTTCCAGTACCGCTATCAGTTGGCCTTTCTTGACGCGCGCCCCGTAGTCCACTTTCAGCTCACGCACATATCCGGACTCTTTCGCGTATACGTCTATCTCCTGGAAAGGAACCAACTCGGACGAGAGCGTCAAGTGGCGTTCGAGCGGCATACGGCGCACGGTTGTGACACCTACGATGACCGCCTGTTCGGGCTGGCCGGACCCGCCGGCAGCGTTTCGAGAACAGGAAATCGACGCGCTTGCCAGTATCGCACTCACAGCGAAGCCGATCGCTCGCATGCGATTCTTGCTCATGAGTAACTCATGCCCGTCCAATCTCATCGATATGGGCGCGCAGCTTCTCGAGTGTGAATTCTGGCGCTTGGCATAGCTGCAGGAGATCCCGCTCTTCAGCCATCACCTCAGCGGCCATCTTCGGGATGCGTGCAGCGGCCATCGCGGGCACGCTTAGCACCCCATTCAGATCTCCATGTAGCAGGTCGCCGGGACGAACCGTCATGCCGCCAACTTCCACCGGCTCTCCAAAGTCGACCACATGCGCGTATGCGTGCGACACTGCCACACCCGCAGCAAAGATATGTTGGTGGGCTCGCGCAAGACCCTGTAAATCGCGTACGGTTCCATTGGTAACGTATCCGGCGCAATCGAGCGCGCGGCCGATCTGGGCATGGATTTCCCCGAACAAAGCGCCCAGTCCCGGCCGCTCATCCACATCCTGCATGACGATCACGCGCGGCGCGGGAATGGTCAAAATGTAATGCCACCAATCCATGCTGCGGTAGTACCAGTGCCGCGTTGTAGGAGCTTCGGAAGTACGAATCCGGCCCGGCACCGCATAGCCCACCATGGGAGGCAGCGCGGGAGACAGACAGCGCACGGAGCTATCCGCAAAACCCTCGTTGCGCAGCCTGATATTCAACCGCTCAATGGCGTTGGAAACAGTACAGCTGTCGATCGCGCGCAGTTGTTCCAGGACCTCCGGGGCGAACGCCTGGATCTTCGGGACAGTACTCACCTACGACTGATCATAGGCACGCCCGCGTCATGAAAGAATACCGGATTTAGGGTATTTAGGACTGAACGGTGTCGTATCTCACAGAGAGCGGGATTACTGTGCGGTCGCTTTCCGGTACCTGGCCACGGCCGCCTGCTGGTCCGTCAGGGTGCTCGAAAAACTGTGCCCACCCGATCCGTCCGGACGCAACACGAAATATATATAGTCCGCGCTGGCCGGATGCAGAACCGCCTGCAGCGAAGCTGCTCCCGGATTTGCGATCGGCCCCGGCGGCAGCCCGGCGTGCTGATAGGTATTATACGGATCTTCATTCGCCAGATCGGACCGGTGGATCACTCCGCGATAGTTGCCTCGTAGCAGCGCCGCATAGATCGTCGTAGGATCGCAATCGAGCTTCATCCCGATGGCCAGGCGGCGTAGGAAAACAGATGCGATCACCGGCCGCTCTTCCGCGAGCTTCCCCTCTTTCTCCACCAGTGAGGCGAGCGTCACGGTGCGGTGCACCGGAGCGTCGGTTTGCAGGCTTTGCCATACCTCCCGGAACTTACCGGTCATCGCGCGGCAAAGGTGATCCGGACTGGTATGGCGGCTAACGCGGTAAGTATTCGGAAACAGGTAGCCCTCGAGCGTCGGAGCTTCCGGGTCCAGGTCGCGGATCAACTCGGGATTGCGGGCCGCCCGCAGGAATTCGGCGGCAGGAAACAACCCCAGCCGCCCGGCTGCCGCCGCAATGTCAAACATGTTCTTGCCTTCGGGCACGGCCAGCTCGTAATAGAAGATATCGCCTCGGGCAATTCGCTCGAAAACCTCCAGAACCGAAGCCGGTTGGGCAAAGCGGTATTCTCCGGCTTGTAGCGTCGCGTTCCTGCGGATAGCGCGCGCCAGCCAGAATGTCCAGGAGTGCCGGATGACGTGCGCACTCTCCAGCATGGAGGCCATCTGTTCCGTGCTGGTGCCTTTGGGAAGATCTACGAAAGTCTCGCGGCCGAAACCATCATAAGGCGCCAGGAACGAAAAACCGACGTAAGCGACGCCGCATACCAACAGCGCCAAGACAAATCCGCGAACCATCCTCACAGGGAATCCAAATAACTTTGCAGCAGGATGACGGCGGATAGCCGGTCGATCGCACGCGCGCGCTTCTCGATGCTGATGCCGCTTTGGCGCAGGACACGTGCAGCCTCCACCGTAGTGAGACGCTCATCCCACAGCCGCACCGGCCGCCGCGCGTGGTCCGCCAGAGCATCGGCGAACTCCCGTACCCAGCCGGACTGCCGGCCTTCCGAGCCGCTCATGTTCAGCGGATTTCCGATCAGGATCAGATCCACCTCGCGCTCCTCCACCTGACGCGTCAGCGCCGCCAGATCGGCGCGCTTATTGGTGCGCTCCAGGTTGGGGAGTCCCTGCGCGGTGAGGCCTAGTGGATCGCTGATGGCCATTCCGATACGCCGCTTCCCAAGATCGAGCGCTAGAATTCTGGATTTCGGGGAAAGCATGTCGCGGCGGCCAATTTCATTATAGCGGCGGGCGTGGTAGATTCGATTCAAGGGTCCATCGCTTTGTGGCCATCCTCTCCAAACCTCTGCGCGCCCCCGAGCAGGAGGTTCGCCGTCTCGCCGGCCCGATTATCTCGCTCGGTGTAATCATCGCCATCCTCTATTTCGGCAGAGTTTTTTTCATCACGTCTTTGATCGCGGTCATCCTCGCGTTCATCCTCGAGCCATCCGTGACGCTGCTGGTCCGCTTCCGTCTTCCGCGGTCCCTGGCCAGCTTTCTGGTTTGTTCAGGCGCGTTGCTGTTTGTGTACCTGATCGGACTGGGCGCTTACTCGCAGATGGCCGGACTTATCGAGGATCTGCCCAAGTACACCGCGCGGATCGGCGATCTGGTGGAAAAGATAAGCGTGCAAGTGGAAGGAATGGAGCAGCAGACCTATCAAGTGCTGGTGCCTGCGCGGCAGCGGCAAGAGGGGCTGGCGCCGCCGGTCGCGCCGCAGCCGTCCCGCAAGAAACGAAAGCCTGCCGCTACGCCGGCCCCCGCCACCAGCGGCATAATCCCGGAAGTTCGCATTCACGAGGAGGCCACGCCGATCAAGGATTTCATCACCGCCAGGCTCGGTTCCGTTTACGAGTTCATGCTGATGACCTCCTTCGTGCCATTTCTGGTGTACTTCATGCTGAGCTGGCACGATCACATCCACCGCAGCTTTCTGCAATTCTTTCACGGCGAAGACCGGGCCGCGGCGGCTCGCAGCCTGCAAGGCATCGCAGACATGGTGCGCGCCTTCGTGGTGGGCAATTCCATGCTGGGGCTGCTGCTGGCGGCGCTCAGCTCGCTGGCCTTCTCCGTCATTCACTTGCCCTATCCGCTGCTGGTGGGGCCGCTGAGCGGCTTCCTAAGCCTGGTTCCCTATGTAGGCTTGCCTCTGGCGGCGCTTCCCGCTCTATTTGTCGCGCTTACGGCATTCGACACAATTTCGGGATATCTGCTGGTCATCCTCCTGGTTTCGCTTTTCCATGTGCTGGCGATGAACCTGCTTTATCCCAAAATCGTCGGCTCCAGGGTGCACCTGAACCCCCTGGCCGTCACCTTCTCATTGATGCTGTGGGGATTCCTCTGGGATGCGGCGGGCCTGCTCCTTGCCATCCCCCTCACGGCGGCTTTCAAGGCCGTGTGCGACAACGTGAAGGGGCTCCGCCACATTGGTAAATTCCTGGGCGACTGAGACCGGACCGCCTGGCTTTCCGATGCGGTAAAGTGTAACCCGCCCGGCGTAACCCGCCTTCTCCATTCCCCATTCGGCCGCATGCCCCTCCATGGCAGCCGCCAGCGGAGCATTGCCCGCGTTCCCGGTAGCTGCCAGGATATAGCTAAACCCCGCGTCGCGGACGGTATTTGCCGCCGCCACCCGCAGATCCGGAAGCGTCCTGAGCGCAACCTCCGGATGCGCGCTGAGCAGGCGCCATCCACCCCGGCCGCGCGCGTAGAATTCGAAGGGCACCCGGAAGGCGGGCGTCTCCGAAGTCATCACCGCGCCGCTCAGCGTCTGCGCATGATCGAATTCCGCTTGCAGGTACATTCCCGCGCGCATAGGTTGCCAGGTCCGCCAGCGCGTGGCCTCGTTCTCATCGAAGGCCAGCGGCGCCTCCCAGACGTTGGGCCAGGCCCGCAGCCGCCACTGCGGACTGTTGAAGATGCGGTATTCGCCGGAAAACAACATGACGTCGTGGATCGACCATTCCGCCGGATACGCGCGCGGCAGGCGAACGCGCAGCCCCCAGATCGCCTGCGGCGGCCAAGCCGCCCGCACCTCGAAAAAGGGTTGGCTGCGATAAATACTCACCATGCGCAACGCATCGGTGAGCCGCTCGGCCTGCGCGGAGTGCCAGAACTCGAGGACCTCGCGGTCGGTGTACGCCGTCGCCACGCCCATCAGCGAAAAGATTCGCTCGCCCGGCCTGGTATCGTGCTGCAGCATCTGAGCGATCTTGTAATCGTCTGACCGGCGCCACAAATAATCGTGTTCGGATTCCAAGCGCAACGCCGCTCGCCAGGGGAAATCGTGCAGCCGCCAGATGTGCGCATAGTCGTAGCGATCGGCCACTTGGGGCCAGCACGCCACCGCCTGCACCGCCAGGCAAACCCAGGCCGCCGGTTTCGGCAGAGCCATTACCAGCGCCAGAGTCACGAATGGCAGCGCCGGCATAACGAACCGCGTACCCGAATTCCAGAACCACGGTACGGCCAACAGCACTGCCGCCACCCAGCACAATCGCCCGGCCCGCCGCCTGAGAGCTAGGAACCCGAGCGGAAGCGCAAGGAAGACAGGTCCGACGATACCACCGAAGCGTCCGCCGGCGGCCAGCTCATACGGTGCCCTCCACAGGGGCATATTACGAAGTGAACCCAATCCGCCGGGCAGTTGCCTTTCGACCAACGCGTGAAAATGGGAGTTGGGAAAGATTCCGTTGAAAAGCGGCGCAACCGGATTGCCTGACATAATCACGGCACGCAAGGCCCACGGCGCGATCGCCACCAGGCCGGCAGCCGCTACGCGCAAAACATCGCGATTGCGCATAGCCCGCATCTCCACCATCACAAAGACCACCGCCAGCGGCAGCACGAGTATGCCCGGCATCTTGATCGCATAACAGAAACCGGCCGTGATACCCGCGGGCACCAGATACCGCGCGTCGCGCGTATCGCGCCACACCAGCAGCAAATAAAACGTCGCCAGAACAAAGAAAACCAGTGCCGCATCGTTATAGGCGGACGTGCCGCTGACGCCCACCACCGGCGCGCAGAAGTAGATGATTGCGGCAATCCACGCCACGCGATCCGGAAGCTCCAGCCGCCGGCCGATGCGCAACAGCAGTGGAATAGTGGCGAGAAGAAACGCGAAATGCACCAGCTTGGCCGCCGAATGCCGTCCGAAAGCGAAAGCCGGTACGAACAGCATCTCCAGACCCTGCGGCATCATTTCATAGAAGCCCACACGGCTTGGAAAACGGCCCAGCCGCACGTATTCCGAGACCAGGCCGAGATGATACCCGGCGGCGTCGGGCTCCACTTCCGGGGCCATCGCATTGACCAGGTACAAAACGCCATAGGACGCCAGGAGGGCGGCTGCCAACCACACCGTCACACGGTCCGCCGGAGATTTGACAGCGTCATCGAGCCTTGGCGCACGGCTTCGCAGGCGCACCAGCAGCGCCACACATGCCACGCCCACCAACACGAACGCTATGCGATTGCCGGCGCCGGCCAGCAGCAGCAGGAATACCAGACCGCTCTCCGCCGCTGCGCCCACTGCCAGCGTGACGGTGCGCGGAACTGGCAGCCGATATAGGCACGCGCACCCCAGCGTCCAGGCAACAGCGAGGGCGAAGAACGCGCCGAACAGAATGGAGGGCAGAGTCAGCAAGTCTTCATTTTAGTTTCGAGACGATCAGGCTAGAATGTCCAGATGGCGATTCGGCGGATATTAACAGCGCTGCTCATCTGCAGTGGTTATGGCGCGGCTCAGATTCCGCCACCCAGCCTGACCACAATTTATAACTTCACGGGCGTTGGTTCCAATGGGGTTGTTCCCGAGGGGCTGGTAATCGGCAGTGGCGGCGTGCTCTACGGGACTACTGCTTATGGCGGCGAATTTAACCACGGCACGGTGTTTTCGCTGACTCCGCCGGCCTCACCCGGTAGTTCCTGGACTGAGACCGTACTCTACAGCTTCCAAGGGGACAGCGGCGACGGCGCTAACCCCAACACCGCTTTAGTGATCGGCGCTGGCGGAGTGCTCTATGGCGCTACCCTATACTATGGCGTTAATAATGTTGGCACAGTATTCTCATTGACGCCTCCGGCATTGCCGGGCGGTCAATGGACCGAATCCGTCTACTGCTTTCCATGCTGTTCTTACGGTGGCGTAGGTCCGAATGGTCTGACGATTGGCCCCACAGGTACTCTCTTCGGCACAACGTATGGAGGGGGGGCGTCAGATGCTGGAACAGTGTTCGCGCTGGTACCCCCGGCCACGCCAGGCGGCGAGTGGGCCCACAAGGTACTCTATTCATTTCAGGATGGCGGCGCATACACAGGTGTGGCGATGGGAAGCGGGGGTGTTCTGTACGGAACCACCGGGTTGGGTGGAGCTTTCGGCTATGGCGTTGTGTTCGCACTGGCCCCGCCAATGATTCCGGGTGGAACGTGGACCGAGACCGAGCTGTACAGCTTTCCTGCCGGTGGCGGGCAGGCGCCGCAGACAGGCGTAGTGATCGGCGAAGGTGGGGTGCTCTATGGCGCCACCTCTGTGGCAGCTTACTCGCTGACGCCGCCATCTTCTCCGGGCGGCCCCTGGATTCACAACGTGGTGCATGAGTTCCCAGCGCAAGGAGACGAATATCCTGCACCGTCACCGCTGACATTAGGCGAGACCGGGGTGCTGTATGGCACGACTCGGGTGGGTGAGACTGCCTTCGCTCTGGAGCCGCCAGCTTTTCCAGGCGCCGCCTGGACAGAGGTACTGCTGTACATGTTCATAGGCGGCCCGGATGGATATCATCCAAGCGGTTTGGTAATCGGGAGCGGCGGCGTTCTTTACGGCATGACCTATTCCGGTGGACTCTACGGAGAAGGCACTATATTTGCACTGACGGAATAGGACAGCTTAGCGGCCAGCACTTCCCGCAGCCGCTCCAGGTCCGCATCGTTATTATAAAAATGCGGCGACACCCGCAAATTCCCATGCCGCGCTGCTACCAGCACCTTGGACGATTGCAGATCTCTGACCAGGGCCGAAGCATCCCACCCCGGAAAGCGCGCGGTAACTATAGGTGAGTCTTCGGAAAGCAATTCCGCGCCTGCGTCGCGCAACACCGCGCGCGCATTATCGGCCAACTCCATGACCCGCCGCTCGATCTGTTCCGGGCCGATCGCCTGTAACATCTCAATCACCGCGTCCAACGCGTAGAGCAGAGCGAACGGCAGCATCCCGCCTTCGTACTTCTCGGCGTCACTGGCGAACTGAAACGGGCCGTGCACCAGATTTTCATGATTGCGCCAATGGCGATCGCTGCGCCAGCCGATCACGGCGGGCGACAACCGCTCGCGCAGCTCCGGACTCACATACAGGAAACTCACGCCATTGGGCGAGAGCAGCCATTTGTAAGCGTCCACGGAAAACAAATCGGGCTGAACGCTCCCGGCGTCGAAGCGCAGCGCGCCCAGGCTCTGCGTCCCATCCAGATAGAGCAGAATGCCGCGCCGGCGCAGTTCCGCCGAAACTTCTTCGAGCGGCGCGCGGAATCCGGTCGAATAATTCACGGTGCTAATGGCCACCAGCCGCGTGCGTGGCGTGAGGCAATCGTAGAACCGATCGAACGCCGTCTCCACGAACTCCACGCCACGGCCGCCCAAGACCGACGGGTAGTAGTAATGATTGGGAAACTCGTCCTCGAGCGTCACAATCTGGTCCCCGGCCGTCCAATCCAGGCCGCCCAGCAGCAGCGACAATCCGGCGGATGCGCTCTGCACGAAGGCGATGTCCGCGGGCTGGCAGTGGATGAATCCGGCTACCCGCGCGCGTAAGCGATCGGCGTCGTTGAACCAATCCATGAAGTCGGAACACGCCAGGGCGTCACGCCGCGCAAAGTGCCGTGCCACGGCCTCGACCGCGCATCGCGGCATCTGGCCGAAGGTGGCCGTGTTCAAATAGGTCCATTGCGACAAGGCAGGGAACTCGCCGCGAATCTGCTCCCAGTCAATCTCCATGAGTCGCTTCCTTCGCGCGCGCGGCCACCACGGCGGCGGCATCCGCAGCCGCAACGTCGGTCGATTGCCTGCCGCGGCGCTCCACCAGCTCCACAATGCCGCCGGCCAGTTTCTTGCCCACCGTGATCCGGAACGGCACGCCGATCAAATCCGCATCCTTGAATTTCACTCCGGGCCGCTCATCGCGATCGTCCAGCAGGGCGTCGAGCCCCAAGGCGAGGCACGCGCGATAGATCTCCCCGGCGGCTTTCTTCTGCTCCGCGGCGGCAATGTTGACCGGCGTGATCACCACCGTGAACGGCGCGATGGCGGGCGGAAGGCTCATGCCATCCTTGTCGTGATAGAGCTCAATGGCCGCGCTCAGAATGCGCTCGATACCGATGCCATAGGACCCCATGATCGGAGTTACTTCTTCGCCATCGGCGCCGGTCACATGCAGTCCCATGGATTCGGAATATCGATAGCCCAACTTGAAGATATGGCCGATCTCCACGGTCTTGCGGATCTCGAGGGGCTGGCCGCAAACCGTGCAGGCGTCGTCCGCTTCCACCTGCCGCAAGTCCCGAAACGCGGCGTGAAAATCTTCGCCGGGCGTGACATGGCGCAGGTGATAGTCGTCCTGATTCGCGCCGGCAATCATGTTGCGCCGCCCTTCGAGCGCGTTGTCGGCGAGGATGGTCAACTGTGTAATGCCGACCGGGCCGAGCGAGCCTCCCTCGGCGCCGAAGGCACTGCGAACCTCGTCGGGGCGCGCCGGACGAAATCCGGAATCGCCCGCGGCCGCGCCGAATTTGGTTTCGCTGAGCTGATGGTCGCCGCGCAGCAGCACCAGGATGGTCTTGCCGTCCGCTACCAGGACCAGGCTCTTGATCTGCGAAGTCTCCGGCAGGCCGGTGAACTCGCTGACCTCGGCAATGGTCTTGCGTCCCGGCGTATGAAAAGCCTCCGGCGTGAGATCGCCATCGATGTCGGGCCCATGCGGCGCAGCCGCCCGCGAGATGGCCTTCTCGCGATTCGCCGAGTAGCCGCACTTGCGGCACATCACAATGAAATCCTCGCCTGCCTCCGACTCCACCATAAACTCGTGCGACTGACTTCCGCCCATGGCGCCCGAATGCGCTTCCACCACCAGGTATGCCAGGCCGCAACGCTCAAAGATGCGGCAATAAGCCCGGTAGTGCTTCTGATAAGCGCTGTCCAGTCCGGCAGCATCCATATCGAACGAGTAAGAGTCTTTCATGATGAACTGCCGCACGCGCAGCAATCCCGACTTAGGCCGCGCCTCATCGCGGAACTTAGTCTGTATCTGATACCAGATCTGCGGCAGTTGTTTGTAGCTGCGCAGCTCGCCGCGCGCCGTCGCCGTGACTACTTCTTCGTGCGTCATGCCCAGACACAGGTCACGGCCGAAGCGGTCCTTCAGGCGGAACATGTTGTCGCCCATGGCTTCCCATCGCCCGGATTCCTGCCACAGCTCAGCGGGGTTGAGCGCCGGATAGAGCATCTCCTGCGCACCTATGGCATCCATCTCCGCGCGCACGATCGCGGTGATTTTCAGGAGCGAGCGTTGCGCCAGAAACAAGTAGCTATAGATGCCGGCCGACACCTGACGTATGTAGCCGGCGCGCAGCAACAATTGATGGCTGACTACCTCCGCTTCGGCGGGAGTCTCGCGCAATGTGGGGATAAATAGTTTGCTCCAGAGCATGAAGGAGCGTCCAGTTTAGCATGTTAGAATCGTAGTTACCCCGCTCTATGAAGACCACGCCCGAAACCCAAAGAATGTCGCGGCCCCTGGCCGACGTGGACCCCGATATCTATCAGGCTATCCTGCGCGAAGCCGAGCGGCAGCACTCCCAACTCGAGCTGATCGCCAGTGAGAATTTCACGTCCGAAGCGGTGCTCGAGGCATCCGGCAGCGTATTTACGAACAAGTACGCGGAAGGCTATCCCGGCAAGCGTTACTATGGCGGCTGCGAGTTTAGCGATACGGTAGAAAACCTGGCGCGCGAGCGGGCCAAAAAACTGTTCGGCGCCGAACATGCCAACGTCCAGCCGCATTCGGGCTCGCAGGCCAACCAGGCGGCCTACAGCGCTGTGCTTCAGCCGGGCGATACCATGCTGGGCTTGAATCTCGCCCATGGCGGGCACCTGACGCACGGCCACAAGCTCAACTTTTCAGGCAAGACCTATCACGTAGTTCCCTATGGCGTGCGCAAAGAAGACGAGCGCATCGATTACGACGAGCTCGATCGCCTGGCGCTCGAGCATAAGCCGAAGATGATCGTCGCCGGCGCCAGCGCATATTCGCGCATCCTCGATTTCGCCCGCTTCCGCAAGGCGGCCGATTCGGTGGGCGCCGTTTTCCTGGTAGATATGGCGCACATCTCCGGCCTGGTCGCCGCCGGGCTGCACCCCAATCCCTGCCAGTTCGCCGACATCGTCACCACCACCACGCACAAGACGCTGCGCGGTCCGCGCGGCGGGCTGATCCTTTGCAAGGAGCAATACGCCGCGGCCATCGACAAGACGGTCTTCCCGGGATTTCAGGGCGGTCCTCTGGTGCACATCATCGCGGCCAAGGCAGTATGCTTCCTGGAAGCCATGGCGCCGGGCTTCGTGGATTATCAGAAGCAGGTGGTGGCCAATGCGCAGACTCTCGCGCGTTCCCTTATGGATGAGGGCTTCCGCGTGGTCTCCGGTGGCACCGACACGCACGTGATGCTGCTCGATGTCTTCTCCAAGGGGATACGCGGCAAAGAGGCCGAGGCGGCCCTCGATCGCGGCCGCATCACCGTCAACAAAAACGCCATTCCGTTCGACGTGAACCCGCCGCTCAATCCCAGCGGCATACGGTTGGGCAGTCCGGCCGTGACCACGCGCGGCTTCCGCGAGCCTGAGATGCGCGAGGTGGCCGCGCTCATCGCTGAAGTTCTGCATCACATTTCATCGGACGACGCCATTGCCGCCGTGGGGCGCCGGGTTGCGGCGCTCACCGATAAGTTTCCGCTGTACGAGTGGAAGCGCCAGGCGGCCTTGGCGCGGGCCTGACATCGGGCCATGCCCCTGCGCATCGTGGCTGACGTTCGCCGTGTGCGGGATTTCGGCATTGGCACTTACATCCGCGGCCTGTTGAACGCCCTGGCCGCCATCGATCAATCCGACGACTATATCCTGGTGGCGCTGCCCGAGGATGTGCGGGTCTTCTCCGGCCTTCCGCCGAACTTCAAGACCACCGTGTACCGTACCACGGACTCGTATTACCTGAATCACGTCGCCTTCCCGCTATTCCTGCACCGGCTCGCGCCCGACTTAGTACACATACCCTTGAATCGGGTTCCGCTGCTCATGATGGAGCCCTACGTGGTGACCATACACGACATGGCCAGCCTGCTCTTTGAAAACCGTTCGGGCATACACATGGACCTTCGCCGCTTCCTGCTGCGCCGCGGATTGTTGCGCGCCAGGCGGATCATCGCCGTCTCGGAGGCCACCAGGCGCGATGTAAGCGAAGCCCTGGGTATTCCGGAGGAGCGCATCAGCCTCGCCTACAACGCTCCCAACCCGGAGTTCTTCCGCCCGCTGCGGCCGACCGATGCGCGCGCCGCCGGCCCCCAGCGCGAACAACTGGAGCGCGCGCGCATCCTCGAGCGCTACCAGATCAACTATCCCTTCCTGTTATACGCGGGCAATATTCGGCCGCAGAAAAACATTCCGCGCCTGGTGGAAGCCTTCGCGGTGGCTCGCGAGCAGCTCTCGCGGCATCCGGTTTACGGCGATCTGCACCTCATCATCATCGGCGATGAGGTCTCGCGCTTTCCGTCCGTGCGCCGCGCCGTGATGCAGACGCGCGTGGAGCGCTCCGTGCGTTTTCTCGGCTTCGTCCCATTCGACACGCTGCGTGTCTTCTTCGAGAGCGCCGCCGCGTTTGTCTTTCCTTCGCTCTACGAAGGCTTCGGACTCCCGCCGCTCGAGGCTATGGCCTCCGGCACGCCCGTGGTGGCCTCCAACGTCAGCGCGCTGCTCGAGGTGGTTGGCGATGCCGCTTTCCTGGTGAATCCGGAGAACGTCTTCGAAATCGCGCGCGGCATTCAGGAGGTGCTGCTCGACGAGGAGTTGCGCCGGGGGCTGATCGCCAAAGGCAAGACTCAGGCCGCGCGTTTTAGCTGGGAGCGCACCGCCCGGCAGGTGCTCGAAGTCTATCGTGAAGTGCACGCGGCCAAACGGGACGAGCAAAAACCCTGATATTTCGCGAGGCGCGCGGCCACTGTATTATTGCCGTGAAAATCTTTCTTGCCGCTCTGCTCATGGCAGCCAGTCTCTGCGCGCAGCCGAATTATCCGACCTATTCTTCCGCGGACCTGTTGAATGGAGCCAGTTTCAAGCCAGGCTTCGCTCCGAATACCATCGTGACTCTGTTCACCGCGGGAGGATCTCTTTCCTGGAACACGGTCGCCCTGCAGAGCTCCGACCTGATTAACGGTCAACTTCCGACGGCGCTTGGCGGCGTGCAGGTCTTTGTGGCGGACTACCCCGCGGCACTCTACTATGTTTCGCCGACGCAGGTGAACCTGTTGATTCCCAGTAATCTGAGGCCGGGAGTGTTGAGCCTCTGGCTGGCGCGCGACGGCGCATCCGGACCGGTGGTCCAGATCACTGTGGATACCGCCGCGCCGGCGCTGTTTCAGACTTCCAGCAATCTGGCCGTCGCCACCCATGCGGATGGTTCCGTAATCACTGCCAGCGCTCCCGCGACCGGGGGAGAAGTCATCGTACTGTACGCCACCGGGCTCGGATGGGTATACCCCGCCGGATTGGGCTGGACCTACGATCAGGCTTCGGGCTGGACTCCGCAGGCCGGCGCACCCTGCCCGAGCGATGGCATCGAGAACGGAGTACTACCTTTGGCCGCCCAGTGGATCTGCAACATGCAGCAGTTCAGCGTCTCGATCGCCGGCACAGCCATCGATTCCGGATCCATCCTCTACGCCGGCGTGGCCCCCGGCTACGCCGGCTTGTACCAGGTAAACGTCAAGCTGCCGCAACAGCTCACCGCTAACCCTGAAATCCGCATAGCCCTCGGAGATTCCGTCAGCGCGTCCGGCATCCTCCTGCCCGCGAAGTGATCTGAGGCATTGCGCGCCGGGCAAATAACGTAGAATAAATGCAGGAGTGCGCATGCGGGTGAGTTGCCTATTGGCCATGCTGTTGAGTGTGGCTCGCGTAATTGCTGCCGAGGAGCCGACCGCCAAGCCTGGCGAGTACATTGTCACGCCCGGCACGAAAATTCCCCTCGACCTGCTGAACAGCGTAGGCACGAAGCACTCGATCGAAGGCGACCGCGTGTATCTCGAGACTGTATTTCCCATCGTGGTCAACAGCCGCATCGTGATTCCGGCGGGCAGTTACGTGGCTGGGACGTTAACGCAGGTCAAGCGTCCGGAGCGCCGCAATAAGGACTGGCACGGCAAAGGCCGCGCCGAGTTGTTCCTGCGCTTCGACTCGCTTACGCTCCCCAATGGCGTGATGCGCGATTTCCGCGCCCGCGTGAGCGGCGTGGATGGCCGCAACAGTGAGCAGTTGGATCGCGCCGAGGGCAAAATCAGCGGAGAGGGCGACAAAGCCGCCGAAGCGCGCACCGTCGCCGAGACCGCCGCGGCGGGTACTTCCATCGGGCTTATCGCGGGCAGCGCTGCGCACGAAGTGGGTATGGGCGCCGGCATCGGCGCCGCTGCGGGGGCCACTGCCGGCCTGATGGGCGTGCTGCTTTCACGGGGTCCCGACGTGGTGCTCCCCAAGGGCAGCACCGTAGAAATGGTTACGGACCGCCCCATCTCATTCCAGGAAGGTGAGCTCAATTTCGGGCCGGCCCAGCCCGGGCACATTTCGAACGCGCCCGAACCGGAGCCTGCCAGGAAAAATTCGGGAATTGCCGGACGCCGCTGGCCGTCCTAGGCGCCAACCCGTAGCTAACTGACCAACAGGTCCGGTGGGGCCGGGCAAACCCGGCCCGCCGCATTTCTGGCGTACCCACAGCCTCCGCTACACGCCGGCGTGGACAAAGTCCAGTTGTGTTTTGAGCGAGTATACCACTGCGTGGCTCCCATGGTAATTTTTTTTGCCGTACCTGCCGATACTGAACTTGAGGATCAAAGTGGCGGAATTGTCCCCGGAAGTCTATCGGAGTGTACTGGAAAGCTTGCCCACAGGTGTCTACCTGGTGGACCGCAATCGCCGCATCACCCTGTGGAACGATGGCGCTGAGAGACTCACGGGCTATCTCCGCCAGGAGATGATCGGACGCGCCTGTTACGACGATCTGATGCTCGACTGCGACGGCAGCGCCGGCGAAGAGGCGATCGCCTGTCCGTTGCTCGAAACCATTCACAGCGGCCAGCCGGGAGAACTGGATATCTTCATGCGGCATAAGGACGGGCAGCGCATTCCCGTACGCGTTCGAACTGTTGCTGTCCGGGACGAACACGGCGTCAGCGTCGGTGCGGCAGAGTGCCTGGAACAACGTCCGCTGCTTCCCGTCGCCGAGATCCATCCCTGTCGTTTCCAGTCAACTGTTGCGACGCACAACGCGGCCGACGTGCCCGATCGTCCGGGGGTTCTGGCCCGCCTGCGTGCCCGATTGGAAGATTTCGAGACAGGTCATATTCCTTTTGGAATTCTCAGCATCGCTATCGACGGACTGGAGAGTGTGCGCCACAGATATGGCTATCAGGCAGTGACTACCGTCTTACAGGTCACCGCGCGAACACTCTCCAGGAACCTCGGCCAGGACGGCATGATTGGCGGCGGTTCGGGAGCATCCAACGCCAGATTCACGGCCATGCTCGAGAATTCGGCCGCCGATACACTGATGAAGACCGCCGGGCTGTTGAAACGGCTTGTCAGCCTGGATGCCATCCCGTGGTGGGGCGACCGGATCTCGGTAACTTTATCCATAGGCGGAACCATGGTACGCGCCAGTGACACGCCGGAAGCGGTACTCGAGCGGGCCGACCAGGCGCTCGGCGCCAGCCTGCTCCAACATGGGGACCATGTAGTGGTCGGCTGAAAGCCATTAGCCAGATTGATTAATTGAAAGGACCTTATGTTTTCGATCATCGGGATTGTCGTTGTCTTCGGAGCCGTGATTGCCGGCTATCTGATGGAAAAAGGGCCCTTACTGGTCCTGGTGCAGCCAGCGGAGGTGGTCATCATTTGCGGCGCGGCCGCCGGAACCCTGCTGATCGCCAATCCGCTCCAGGTTCTGAAGCAGATCCTGCAGGGCGTTATCGGAGTGTTCAAAGGCTCGAGGTATACCAAAAAGCTCTACTCCGATTCTCTGAAGATGCTCTATGATCTATTCGGCCGGGCCCGTCGCGAGGGGCTCTCGGCGATCGAGGCCGATATCGACGACCCAGTCAAGAGCGCGACCTTTTCCGCCTTCCCTTCCGTGATGAAGGACCACCATGTCCGCGATTTCATCTGCGATACCATGCGCACCGCTACCAGCGGCGCGCTCGATCCGTTCGATATCGATCAGATTATGGAGCAGGACATGGAAGTGCATCATCACGAATCCACTGCGTCCGTGGCTGCCTTGAGCAGTGTAGCGGACTCGCTGCCAGGCCTCGGGATTGTCGCGGCTGTGCTGGGCGTGGTCATCACTATGGGAGCTCTCGGCGGTCCTCCGGAAGAAATCGGTCATAAGGTGGCGGCGGCTCTGGTGGGGACCTTTCTCGGCATTCTGCTTTGTTACGGTCTGTTAGGACCAATCGCAGCCAACATGGCGAAAACAGCAGAGGACGAGAAGGCGTATTACCACGTTCTGCGCACCACCATGGCGAGTTTCATTAAGGGTACGGCTCCCATCCTGGCGGTCGAGGTGGGCAGGCGCGCCGTTCCGGGCTATGTCAGGCCCACCTTTCAGGACTTGGAAGGCCTGTGCCGCAAGAAAGAACCGCAGGCTGTGGCCGCGTAGGAAGGTCGATCCATGGCGCCGCGTCCCGTTATTATCATTCGAAAAAAATCCGCTCACGGCGGCCACCATGGCGGCGCGTGGAAGGTCGCTTATGCCGACTTTGTCACTGCCATGATGGCGCTGTTCATCGTGCTGTGGTTGCTCAACACCAGCAAGCAGACTCAGGAGGCCATCGGCGGGTATTTCAAAGATCCCACGGGCACTTCCAAGAAGGTTGGCAGCGGGCAGGTTGGATCGGGAGAGAACTTCACCCTGACCAAAGACAACATGAACATGCTCAAAGAGGAGCTGCAGAAGGCTGTCCGCAAGGTAACCGATTTCGAGAAGCTCAAGAAGCAGATTGAAATGACGGTCACCGCCGAAGGTCTGCGCATCGAGCTGCTGGAGAGCGAAAAGGGCACCTTCTTTCCGAGCGGCATCTCAGAGCCGAGCGATGATGGTAAGCAGATTCTGATTCTGCTGGCGCACGAGATGAGCAAACTTCCAAACACTGTATCGATCGAAGGCCACACGGACTCCAAACCGTACGCCGGCGGCGGCAATTACAGTAATTGGGAACTTTCCGCCGATCGATCCAACGCCGCTCGCCGCGTGATGCAACAGAACGGCTTAGGCCTACGGCAGGTCTCGCAGGTACGGGGCTATGCCGACCAGCACCTGCGTAAACCGAAGACTCCCGACGATGCCTCTAACCGCCGGATCTCGCTGGTGGTGCAGTATCTCGTGAAGCCCGACCAGGACGACAAACAGCCCGTCAAGCAGGCCCCTGGGCCTGTGGAAAAACCCGCGCCAAAAAAAGTTTCGCGGTAGTTTGCTGAAGGGACGGTCCGCGACTTTCCGCTATTCGCCTTGTATTCGCCTAAAAACCTATATCTTGGGGTATGCTGGACCGTCACTGCATGGCCTAGTAGATCACTAACTCAAATCCAATCAGTACTTTCTTATAAATTTCTCTTGCAATACCCGAAGAGCTTGTGCCACAATTTGTTGTGGCCCAAAATGGCCTGAAAGTGGATCAGAAGTGGGAGATGAAACGGCTCAGGGTACACTTACGGCAGAATTCCCCCGAGGCATGTATCCGGCCCGGCTAGACGACAAGGGCCGCCTCAAACTTCCGGCCGAGTTCCAGCGGTGCCTCGGCGCCTTGCCTGAAAAAAGGCTGTTTGTCACGAGTCTGGATCGTCGCATAGCAACAATATATCCGATCGCTGTCTGGAAGGAAAACGAAAAGTTCTTTGAAAACTATACCGACGACCCTGCTACCGCCGAGAACATAGCCTTCACCGCGGCCGATCTCGGCGCGGAGGCGGAGATGGACTCGCAAGGCCGCATTCAGTTCTCGACCGAACTGCGTCGCGACCTGAATCTGGAAGATCAGACGGTCCGGCTGCAGGCTTACAAGGGCAGCATACAGGTGCTAAGCGAAGCTACTTACCAGGCGCGCCGGGAACAGTCCGCCAAGTCTCCCGAGGCCGATCTCAAACTACTGCAGCGGGCGGGGCTCAAGTAATGGCTTATGCACTTCCCAGTCATGGCCGCGGAGGCGATCGAGTTCCTGGCGATCCGGCCCGAGGGTGTGTATCTGGACGCCACCGCGGGACTCGGTGGTTATACCGCGGAGATCGCGCGGCGCTTGACCGCCGGAAAAGTAATCGCCAACGATCGCGACCGGCAGTCGCTGGAATTAGCCAGGACCAATACGGCCGCATGGGCCGAACGAATTTGTTATCACCAGGGCGTTTTTTCGCAAATCTACGAAGCGCTGACGGCCTGTGGAGTACAGCAGGTGAACGGCCTGGTGGCCGATCTGGGTGTGAGCCGGTATCAGCTCACCGATCCGGCGCGCGGATTTTCATTTCTGGCCGAGGGGCCGCTCGATATGCGGATGGATCAATCCACCGGCATTGCGGCGGCGGACCTGGTCAATCAGTACGCCGAGAAGGCGATCGCCGACCTGATCTATCAGTTAGGCGAAGAAAGGAGGGCGCGGAAGATAGCCAGAGCAATCGTTCGGGCACGGCCCATACGGAGCACACTACACCTGGCCGGGGTAGTGGAGCGGGTCGTGCCCCGAACGAATCGTTTGCATCCTGCTACACGCACCTTCCTGGCCTTACGCAGGTTCGTGAACGATGAACAGGGCGAGCTGGAGCGGCTGCTCGCCATTGGGCCGGAGCTGTTATCGAGCGCTGGCCGCATGGTAGTGGTTTCCTTCATGTCTTTGGAGGACCGGCAAGTCAAGGAAAGATTCCGCAGTCTGGCCCTGGAGGGTCGCGCGGTAATCCTGACCAAGCGCCCCATGGCGCCTACAGAACAGGAAACAGGTTTGAATCCGGCGTCGCGCAGCGCAAAGTTGCGGGCTCTGGAGATGAGATGAGGTAACGAGAATCATGGCAACACTGGCAACTTTATTTCGGAGACCCCTGGCGCAGGCTTCCGCCGCGAGCCACGCCCCCAATACCCGGCCTGTACCTGTGGACGACTTATTCCGTTTGCGGGCACTACCGAACGAAGACATTTACCTGTTCTGTAAGAACATCGACAACACCCGTGTGATTCGCCAACCTGATCCGCGTTCGCGCGGCGAGTGTTGGACCTTCATCGGCATCGCCTGCGTGCTGGCCGCATTGCTCACCGGCTTACTCGCTCCCGGCGTGGCCAACATCTTCGCCGGTTACCACTTGCAGACTCTCAAGCAGGAAGAACAGCGTCTTCTCAACGAACGCCGCCTGCTGGATGTAGACGAAGCTCACTTAACCAGCCGCGAGCGTCTCCAGGCCCTTGCTGCCAGCCGCGATATGCAAACGCCGGTGCCCGGCCAGGTCGTGCATCTCGATCCCAGGGGCGACGGCAAACTGGCGCTGAACAGGCACTGATTTCCAATTTAGCCCAGGGGGTTGGCTGTCATGAGTCCCGGCATGAGAACCAAAGCCGATAAGCGTCTCACGTGGGTCGCCATCGCCGTCCTGCTTTGGGGCGCGCTCATTTTCGCTCAGTTGATCAGCTTGCAAGTCGTCCACCACGCCGGCTATCTGCGCATGGCTCGCAAACAGCAGGAGCGCCTGCAGACCATCCCTGCGCCGCGCGGCTCCATCTTCGATCGTACCGGCCAGGTACTGGCCATGAGCGTTCCCATGGATTCGGTCTATATCGATCCGCTGCAAGCCCCGGATCTGCAGGTTGCCGCCGGCATCCTCTCGGGTGAACTCAACCTCGACCGCGCGGCGCTCTATGAGCGCATGCAGTGGTACGCGCGCCACAGTAAAGGCTACATGTGGATTGCGCACAGGATCGAGCCGGCCCAGGCCGAGCGGCTGCGCAGCCTGCATCTCGATTGGATCCAGTTCGCCACCGAATACCGCAGAGACTATCCGAAGCACACCCTGGCCGCGCACGTAGTGGGCGCCATCAATGGCGAAGACAAGGGCCAATGGGGTGTTGAGAAAAGCCTCGAGTCCCAATTGCGCGGCGTGCCCGGAGCCGTGCGCGTCCTCACCGACGCCAAGGGGCGCGGCATTGATTCTCAAATCGAAACGGAGCCGCGTCCGGGAAGCGCGGTTTCGCTCACCATCGACGAGCGCATCCAGTTTCCCGCTGAGCGCGCCATCGCACGCGCTGTTCAGGACGCCCATGCCGATAGCGGCAGTGTAGTAGTTATGGACCCCCACACGGGCGATATCCTGGCTATGGCGAGTTACCCGGACTTCGATCCCAGCCAGCCGCCGAGTCCCGGCGAGAAAGCTTCCGTACGTTTCAATCACGCGGTCTCGGTGCCCTTCGAGCCGGGTTCAGTCTTCAAAGTCATCACTCTCTCCTCCGCCCTCGAGACCACTACTCTGCGGCCGGGGAGCATGATCAATTGCGGCGGCGGCAGCATCACCTTGTTCGGCCGCACCATTCATGAAGCCCACGGCGCATACGGCGTCATGCCCATGGCCATGGTGCTCGCCAAATCGAGCAACATCGGAGCCATACAGATCGGCATGCGCGTCGGCCAGAATAACCTTTATAGTTATGTTCGCCGCTTCGGTTTCGGAGAGCGCAGCGGGGTTCCGCTGCCTGCCGAGTCGCCCGGGATGGTACGCAAGCTCACGCGCTGGGGCAAGACATCTTTGAGCTCGATATCCATGGGCCATGAAATCGGCGTCACTACCGTGCAACTGGCGCAAGCCTGTTCGGTAATAGCCAACGGCGGTCTGCTGGTGCGGCCGCGACTGATCCTGCGAGCCGGAGATCAGGTCACCCCCACGGTTTCTCCGCGCCGCGTGCTGCAACCGGAAACTGCCATCACCATGCGTCAGATGATGGAAGGCGTGGTCTTGTTCGGAACGGGCCGCAGGTATGCCAATCTGCAGGGTTATTCGGCCGCCGGTAAGACGGGCTCCGCGCAGATTTATGACTTCGACACGCGCCACTATACGCACAGTTACAACGCGTCCTTCATGGGGTTCGCGCCCGTCGCGAATCCGGCTATTGTGGTAGTAGTAACGGTGAACGGAACGCACGGCGGCTCTGCCGGCTTTGGCGGCCCTGTATCCGGTCCGATCTTTCGTGCGGTCGCCACCGAAACGTTACGGGTGTTGGACGTGCCGAAGGATTTGCCGGACACTCCGATCGAGACCGCGCCCGCCACTCAGGTCGCGGAACTGAACGATCTCGCCATTCCCAACCCCGATCCTTCCGAGCCGAATGTGCTGGAGGAGGCTGCCGGCCAACCTCAAACGCCGGCTCCGGCCGCGCCGTTGGTGGAAGCGACCCCGGCAGCGGCTGTGCCCGCGGCTGTAGCAGATGGACCTAAGGTCCCGAATTTCGAGGGTCTGTCCAAGCGGGCGGTGGTGGCCGAGGCGCAGGCGCAGGGTCTGGCCGTTTCGCTGACCGGCGTCGGTATCGCGCGTACACAGGCGCCCCCTCCCGGCGGAATCCTACATCCAGGAGAAAGGATTCGAGTCGGATTTGTCAAATGACCTTGGGTGAGATACTCGCGGGGGTTCGGCTAAAGACGCCCCTTTCGCCGCAACCTTCCCAAATCCGCCTCGAGGGTCTGGACTACGATTCGCGCCGCGTGAAGCCCGGCTTCCTGTTTTTCGCATTTCCAGGCGCTCGCGCCGATGGCCGCGAGTTTGCGCGCGATGCTATACAGCGTGGCGCAGTGGCGGTGGCTGGCGAGTCTGCGGCCATCGACGGCATTTCCGTGCCTTGGATCAAGGTCGAGCATGGCCGGCAGGCGCTCGCCCTGGCATCCCATAATTTTTATGGCCGGCCCGCCGAGCGCATCGCGCTTACCGGTATCACCGGTACCAATGGCAAGACCACTACATCGTTCCTGGTAGATTCCATACTGCGCGCCGCCGGCAACACCACCGCGCTGATAGGCACCATCGAATATCATCTGGCCGGGCAGGTTCTTCCCGCGGTCAACACCACGCCGGAATCGCTGGACCTCGACCGCTTGTTCGCTACGCTGCTGGAACGCGGCGGTACCCACGCTACCTTGGAAGTATCCTCTCACGCGCTGGCGCTCGGACGCGTGTACGGCCTTCGCTTCCACACCGCCATCTTCACCAATCTGACTCGCGACCATCTGGATTTTCATCACACGATGGAAGATTATTTCGCCGCCAAGCAACTCCTGTTCTCCGGAGCCGGGGCGCCGCCGCCATACTGGGCAGTACTGAATCGTGACGACGAATGGTGCCGCAAGTTAGAACTCTCGCCCGACACTCAGGTGCTGTGGTACGGCCTGGGCCAGGGCGCCACCGTGCGGGCACGCCATATTTCATCGAGCCTGCAGGGCCTGCGCTTCGAAGTTCAGACGCGCAACCTGCGCTTCACCGTGGAATCGCCGCTGCTGGGCAAGATTAACGTCTATAACATCCTGGCGGCCTGCTCGGCAGGCCTCACTTACGAATTGCCGCCCGAAATTATCGTGCAAGGCATCGCCCAGTGCCGCGCGGTGCCGGGCCGCTTCGAGCGCGTCGACGAAGGGCAACCTTTTGGCGTGGTGGTGGATTATGCGCACACCGACGACGCCTTGAAGAACACCATCGCAGTCGCGCGCGGCCTCGCGCCCAAGCGCATCATCACGTTGTTTGGCTGCGGCGGCGACCGCGACCGCTCCAAGCGTCCCCTGATGGGGCAGGTAGCGGCGGAGAACAGCGACTTCGTGGTCCTTACCAGCGACAACCCGCGCTCGGAAGATCCGCTCGCCATCATGAACGACGCGCTGGTAGGCATACGCCGCACCGATGTTCCCCACGTCATCGAACCCGATCGTGCCACTGCCATAGCCCGCGCCATTAAGGAAGCGCGCGCGGGCGACATTGTAATTCTTGCCGGAAAGGGGCACGAGACGTATCAGGTTTTGAAAGATAAGACTATTGCTTTCGACGATCGCGAAATGGCCCGCGGAGTGCTTCGCGGTTTCGGCTACCATCTGGAGCCGAAATGATTTTGCCACTCGCCGCCGTCGCGAGCGTCCTGGGCGCGCCTTTAGCGGGAGTAAGCCGCGATGTGACCGTGACTGGCTGGTCCGCGGACACACGCACGCTCGAACCTGGCGACCTGTTCATTGCGCTGAGCGGGCCGCATCGCGACGGTCACGAATATGTTTCGCTGGCGATCGAAAAAGGTGCGGCGGCCGTGGTAGTCGAGCACCCCGTACCGGGCGCCCCGCATGGCAACGAACTGGTGGTGAGGAATTCGCTTGCCGCTCTTCAGCAACTGGCGGCCTGGGCCCGGCGCAATTGGGGCGGCCGTATCGTCGCCGTTACCGGGAGCGCCGGCAAGACCACCACCAAAGACGCCATTGCGCATCTGCTCTCGGTATCGATGCCGGTGGGCAAGAGCATGGGCAACTTCAATAACCACTTGGGCGTGCCACTCTCGATCCTTCGCCTGCCGGATGACGCGCGCGTGGGCGTCCTCGAAATGGGCATGAACCACAGCGGCGAAATCCGCGCACTGGCGGCCATCGCCGTGCCTGATATTGGCGTGGTCACCAACGTCGGGTACGCGCACGTGGAAGCTTTTGATTCGATCGAAGGTGTGGCGCTCGCCAAACGCGAGCTCATCGAAGCGCTCGATCCCAACCATGGTGTTGCTGTGCTGAACGCCGACGATCCGCGCGTACAGCGCTTCGCCGAAATACATCGCGGCCCCGTTATCTCGTTCGGACTGTCCGCCGGCGCCGATGTCCGCGCCGAAGAGATCGTCGTCGAGCCCGATGGCACTCGCTTCCGTGTAGATGGTGTCGATTTCCACACGACGTTGGCGGGCAGACACGCCGTGCTCAACCTGCTGGCCGCCATCGCCGTGGCCCGCGTTTTCGAAATTCGTCTCGAGACCCTGCGGGATGCAGTGCACTCCTTCGCCATCGGACCGATGCGGGGTGAGCGCCTCGAGCGCCGCGGCATCATCGTCTGGAACGACTGCTACAATTCCAATCCCGAGGCGGTGCGCGCCATGCTCGAAGTTCTGCACGCCACGCCTGCACGCCGCCATATCGCTGTTTTGGGTGAAATGCTGGAGTTGGGTGCAGCCGCTGAATCTCTGCACCGGCAAGCCGGGCGATGCGCCGCCGCAAGCGGCCTGGATATGCTGATCGGGGTGCGCGGCGCCGCCCGTTGGATCGTCGAAGAAGCCGTACGCGCGGGCATGGCTCCCGCAGCCACGCACTTCTTTGAAGACCCCGCCGCAGCGGGCGAATTTCTGCGCCAACTCGCCTGCCCTGGCGACGCCATCTTATTTAAAGGCTCCCGAGGAGTCCAAGTCGAGCGGGCCATGGAGAAAGTACTGGCCTGATCATGCTCTACTTCCTGCTCTACGAAAGGCTCTCGCCGGTTATAGGGCCTTTCCGTGTTTTCCACTATGTTACTTCGCGCACCGCCTTCGCCAGTCTCACCGCGCTTTTTCTTTGCGTCGCGCTGGGACCCTGGCTGATCCACAAACTGCGTCAGTTCCAGATCGGCCAGTACATCCGCGAGGAAGGCCCCCGGTCGCACCAGAAAAAAGCAGGCACGCCTACCATGGGCGGCGTGCTCATCATTATTTCTATTGTGATCCCTACGCTGCTGTGGGCCGACCTCAGCAACGCGTATGTCTGGATCGCTATCTACACCCTGATGGCCTATGGCACGGTCGGATTCCTGGACGATTACGCCAAGATTGCCCACCAGCAGAACCTCGGACTGAGCGGCCGGCGCAAAATGACTTACCAGATCAGTCTGGCTCTTTTCATCGCCGTAGTGCTTATGTTCATGCGTTCGTACGGCGGCTATTCCACGGTCATGAACGTTCCATTCCTGAAACAGTTCAAACCCACGCTGCTCATCACTTCATTACTCGCCAATCCGTGGACTTATGCGCTGGGCGTACTGCCCTTTTTCATCTTCGTGGCCGTGGTGGTGGTGGGCTCCTCGAACGCCGTCAACCTGACCGACGGGCTGGACGGCCTGGCTATCGGCTTGATGGTGATCTCATCGGGCGCCCTTACCGTCCTGACCTACGCCGGCGGCCACGCCACGCTCGCCGAATACCTGCAAATCGCGCGCAACGCCCGCACCTCCGAGCTGACCATCTTCTGCGGCTCGATGACGGGGGCGAGCCTGGGCTTTCTCTGGTACAACGCGCATCCCGCCGAAATCTTCATGGGCGACGTCGGCTCGCTGGGCCTCGGCGCGGCGCTGGCGATTGTCGCGATCCTGATCAAGCAGGAGATTCTGCTGCTGTTCATCGGCGGCATCTTTGTCCTGGAGACGCTCTCCGTCATGCTGCAGGTAGGCAGTTTCAAGTTGCGCGGCAAGCGCATCTTCAAAATGGCTCCCCTGCACCATCACTTTGAAGCGCTAGGCTGGACCGAATCGAAAATCATCGCGCGCTTCTGGATCGCGGGCCTGGTGCTGGCGCTGTTTGCGCTGACGACGCTGAAGCTGAGGTGAGCATGGGACCCGAAACCAAGCTCGCCAGCACCCAGCATCCGGCACCCGGGACCCTTGTCGTCGGGCTTGAAAAATCCGGCTTGGCCGCAATCAGCCTGCTGCTGCGGCAGGGGGCTCGTGTCCGCGCTACCGACGTCCGGCCACTTTCCGAGCTTCCCGATGCCGCCGCCGCTCTCGAGCGCTGGGGAGTCCCCTTCGCGCAGCAGTCCGATTCCGTATTCGAGGGCTGCGATTTGATCGTTGTCTCTCCGGGTGTCCCCGTCGACTTATTGCCGCTCGAAGCGGCTCGCCAGCGCGGTGCTCGCGTCATTGGCGAAGTCGAGCTAGCCGCGCCCTTCCTCCAGGGCCATACCATCGCCATCACTGGAACCAACGGCAAGACCACCACTACTGCGCTTACCGGCCACATCCTGCGTGAGTCCGGCATTCCCGTACAGGTGGGCGGAAACATCGGCACGCCGGTTGCCGCCATGGTGGAAACCTCGCGGTCCGGGCAGTGGAACGTACTCGAGCTTTCGAGCTTCCAGCTCGAGACGATCGCCGAATTCCATGCGCATATCGGCGTGGCGCTCAATGTCACCCAGAATCATTTGGACCGTCACCATACTTTCGCACGCTACGCGTCGGCCAAAGCGCGGCTGTTTGAAACACAGCGAGCCGGCGCCTTCGCTATCCTCAACGCGGACGATGCCACCTGCGTGAGCTATGCTTCGCTTACCGTGGCGTCGCCGCTCTGGTTCAGCAGCACCCGAGCCGTTACCCCCGGTGTCTTTCTCGCCGACGGCCAAATCCGGTTCGATGAAGAGTTGCTGATGGACGCCAGGGAAGTTCCCATACGAGGCCGCCACAACATCGAAAACACTATGGCCGCGGCAGCCGCCGCGCGACTGGCCGGAGCGTCCCTCCGCTCGATTGCCGCCGCGGTCCGCACTTTCCAAGCCGTGGAGCATCGCCTCGAATTTGTGCGGAGCCTGGACGGCATCGATTACTACAATGACTCGAAGGCCACCAGCGTGGATGCCGCGCTGAAAGCACTGGAAGCCTTTTCCTCCGGCGTTTGGGTAATTCTCGGCGGCAAGGACAAGGGCCTCGATTTCTCGAGCCTGCGCGGGCCGCTGGCTGCCAAGGGGCGCGCGGCGCTGCTCATCGGCATGGCCGCCCCCAAAATCGCAGAGCAGCTTCAAGGCGCGGTACCCCTCGAGCGCTCTGGAACGCTAGATCATGCCGTGCGCTTCGCCCATCTTCACGCGCAGCCCGGCGACACCGTTCTGCTGGCGCCCGCCTGCGCCAGCTTCGACCAATTCAAGAACTACGAACATCGGGGCCAGGTCTTCAAGGATCTGGTGTGGCAACTGGAGCCTGGACACTAACATGGGGCAGCAACTGAAAACCGACTGGACTCTTTTCGGAGTCACCACCGGCCTGGTGGCCTTCGGCATGGTCATTTTATACAGCGCGTCTTCTGTAATGGCCCAATTGAAGTTCGGTTCCGACTGGCACTTCGTGGTGCGGCAGTGCCTGTGGATGATCCCCTCGCTCGCCATCATGATGGCGCTCAAGCGCGCGCCTTACCGCAAGTTTCAGAATCCCACGGTGGCCTTTGCCGCCATCGGCCTGGTGCTGATCCTTCTCACCGTGGTCTTTTTCATGGATTCGGAGCATCATCGCTGGCTGCGCCTGGGCCCCATCGGCCTGCAACCTTCCGAGCTGGCCAAACCCGCGCTGGTGGTCTTCCTGGCGTTCTTCGTCACCCGGCGTGCTCCGGCAATCAATACCCGCTACACGCTGGTGCCGGCCTCGCTGGCTGTTGGTCTCGTCATTCTGGCGGTGGTGGTAGCCGACCTGGGCACCGCCGTGGTGCTCGGCGTGACCGCGGCCGTGGTGTTCTTCGTGGCCGGACTGCAGGCGCGCTTCTGCGCCATCGCGGCAGGGTGCGCGCTGGCCGGCCTGGTCTTCTTCATCGCATCCAAGCCCTACCGCGTGGCGCGCCTGCTTGGCCATTTCGATCCCGGCTTCAAGATCATCGCGCGATTCGATCCGCAGGGCCACATTCAGGAATATCTGCACAAATCGCTGACCTCGCGCGATACCAGCTATCAGGCGGAGCAGTCGAAAATCGCTGTGGGCGCAGGAGGCCCGGTGGGCGCTGGATTGATGCAGGGCAAGCAGAAGCTACTCTACCTTCCGGAAGCTCACACGGATTTCATCTACGCGGTAGTGGGCGAGGAAATGGGCCTGATCGGCACGCTCGGCGTGCTGCTGGCGTTTGGGCTGATCTTTTGGCGTGGGTTGCGCGCCGCGGTGATGATGCGCGACGACTTTGGCCGCTACCTGGCGCTCGGCGTCACCACCATGATCGTGGTGCAAGGCTTCATGAACATCAGCGTAGTTCTCAACATGCTTCCGACCAAAGGTATCCCCTTACCCCTGATTAGTGCGGGCGGCAGTTCGCTGTTGTCGACGCTGGCGTCGCTAGGAATTTTGATGAATGTCTCGGAACATGCGGGATAGCCCGGCGGGGCATGGCGCCAAAGGAGCTTTCCTGATGGCGGGCGGCGGCACGGGCGGTCATATCATCCCTGCCCTGGCAGTCGCACGGGAGCTTCGCCAGCGCGGGCGGGAAACTTTCTTCGTCGGTACGGACCGCGGCCTGGAATCCCGTCTGGCTCCGAAAGAGGGATTTCGCCTGGAGTTCATCCGCATCGGCGGACTCAAGCGCGTCGGCGTGCGGCAAACCGCCACGACGTTCTTCCAGCTTCCGATCAGCACTCTACAGGCTTCCCGCCTGCTCGATGACAATCGCGTTGCGGCTGTTTTCAGTATGGGCGGCTACGTCGCGGGACCTCCTGTGATTGCCGCGCTGCTCCGCCGCGTGCCCGTCGTGGTGATGGAGCCCAATGCCGTTCCCGGCTTGACCAACCGCCGCATCGCCAGGTTCGTGGCGCGCGCCCTGATCAGTTTCCCGGAAACCGCCCGCTACTTTCCGAAAGGCCGCACCGAAATCACCGGCTTGCCCGTGCGCGAGGAATTTTTCTCTCTGCCGCCGCAGCCGGACGGCGCGGACTTTACGATTCTGATCACAGGCGGGAGCCAGGGCTCGCGCACGTTGAACCAGGCGGCGCGCCAAAGCTGGCCGCTCTTCCGGCAATCCGGTCTGGCGCTGCGCATCATCCATCAGAGCGGTCCGGCGGCTTACGAGGAACTGCGCGCCGCGTTCGCCGAGTCGGGCCTGGCAGGCGAAGTGCTGCCGTTCATCGCCGATATGCCCGCAGCCTTCGCCCAGGCGCGTTTGATTGTCTGCCGCTCCGGCGCCGGCGCCGTAGCCGAACTGGCCGCCGCGGGCAAGCCCGCCATCCTCTCGCCTTTCCCTTTTGCCGCCGACCAGCATCAGTTGCGCAACGCCGAAGCGTTCGCGCGCGCCGGCGCCGCATGGCTGGTTCCCGACAGCGAGATGACCGGCGCGCGCTTGTTCCAGACGGTCTCGGAATCGGCTGCCGACCCCGCCGTGATCGATCGCATGGGCCGCGCCGCGCGCGAGCTGGCGCACCCCGGAGCTGCGCGCCGCGCCGCCGATGTTCTGGAGGAGGTGGCGAGTGTGTAACTGCTTACGATTTTTATTGACACGCGCGCCGGAAGCCGGAACAATACGAGGAGATAATGTTTTTTAAGCGGCAGCACCTGCACTTCACGGGGATCGGCGGCATTGGCATGAGCGGAATCGCCGAGGTGCTGCTGAATCTCGGATACGTGATCAGCGGCTCGGATCTGAAGCTCTCCCCCATCACCGACCGCCTGGCAACGCTGGGCGCTTCGATTTACGAGGGTCATGCCGCCGCCAACGTCGCGGGGGCTCGCGCCCTGGTGGTAAGCTCCGCCGTAGACGAACACAATCCGGAAGTGCAGGAGGCGCGCCGCCTGCAGATTCCCGTGATCCCGCGCGGCGAATTACTCGCCGAGCTGATGCGCCTCAAATACGGCGTGGCGGTCGCCGGCAGTCATGGCAAGACCACCACCACATCCATGACCGCGACCATCCTTAACCATGCCGGGCTCGACCCCACCGTGGTGGTCGGCGGCAAAGTCGGCACTATGGGGGGCGCCAACGCGCGTGTCGGCCACAGCGATTTCCTGGTGGTCGAATCGGACGAGAGCGACGGCTCTTTCCTGAAGCTCGCTCCCATCCTGGCGGTGGTTACCAACATTGACCGCGAGCACCTGGATCACTACGCCACGCTCGACGATATCCGCGCCGCCTTCATCGAGTTCGTCAATAAGGTGCCATTCTACGGCGCCGCCATCGTGTGCCTGGACGATGACAACGTGCAAAGGATCCTGCCCGCCATCCGCCGCCGCACCATCACCTACGGCGCGAGCGCCCAAGCCGCGCTCGAAGCGGGTGAAATCGAATGCGGCGCTTTCTCGAGCGATTTCATGTTGCGGTACCGGCAGCACGATCTGGGCCGCTTTCATCTGAGCGTCCCCGGCCGCCACAACGTGTTGAATGCCAGCGCGGCCGCGGCGGTGGCGCTCGAGCTGGAAGTGCCTGCCGATCGGATTCGCGAAGCGCTGGCCAGCTACAGCGGCGTGGACCGGCGTTTCCAGATCCGCGGCAAAGAGCGCGGCATCACCGTCATCGACGACTACGGACATCACCCCACTGAAATCCGCGCCACTCTGGCCGCCGCGCGCCTGTGCGGCTTTCGCCATATCCACGTGTTGTTCCAGCCGCACCGTTATACCCGCACTTTCCATCTGCTCGACGATTTCGGACGCGCCTTTCACCAGGCCGATACGGTCTTCGTTCTGGACATCTACGCCGCCTCGGAGCAGCCCATCGAAGGCGTCACCGGCGAGGCTGTGGCCGAGCGTATCCGCCAGTTCGGGCACCGCTCCGCCGCGTATGCCGGCTCGCTCGATCGGGGCGTCGAGGCACTGTTGGATGTCGCGCGCGATGGCGATGCGGTGCTGACGCTGGGAGCCGGAAATGTTTGGCAGGCCGGCGATCTGCTGCTCGCCCGTCTGCAGCGCCAGGAGGCTAAGGCGAGCTGATATGGCGCGTGAAAAAGCACGTCCCCGATTTCCCTGGCGCTTCTGGACCACCGTCCTCATCTGGTGCGGGATCTTTGTCTCAACCGCGGTGGCCGCCCACAAAGCGCATCAATACCTGCTTACCGATCCGCAGTTCGTCTTCTCCAGCGAGCAGCGCGGCTCGCTGACCCTCGAAGGCGTCGCCTGCGCCTCGCGCATCAGGCTCGCGCGCGTTTTTGCCGCGGACTACGGCCGCAGCATCTTCGCCGTCCCGCTGGCCGAGCGCCGCCGCCGGATGTTGGCCGTCGATTGGGTCGCGGATGCCTCGGTCTCCCGCCTTTGGCCCAATCGCCTCCTGGTGCGAATCACCGAGCGCACACCGGTGGCCTTCGTGAGCCTGCCGTTTCATTCCGGCGCAAACTCCCCGTCGCGTTTCCTGCTGGTCGACGCGCAGGGCGTCCTGCTCGATCCGCCGGCGCGGGCGCAATTCGCCTTCCCCGTACTTACCGGCCTCACTGAGGACCAGACCGAGCCCGAACGCCGCGTGCGCGTGCGGGCCATGCTCGACCTGCTCACTGAGCTTGGTCCCGCCGGCCAGAACATTTCCGAAATCAATGCCGCCGCTCCTGACGATCTAACGGTTGTTACCCAGGTGGAAGGCCGCCTGCTCGAGCTCAAGCTCGGCGAAGGGAACTATGCCAAGCGCCTGCAGAACTTCCTGGTTCACTACCCGGAAATTCGCAAGCACGCGGCCACCGTCACAACCTTCGACTTGCGCCTGGAAGACCGCATTACGGCAAAGGAGCAAACGAATTGAAAACAGACTCCAAGAGAAAAACCTTCGATGCCGTCGGCCTGGACGCCGGGAGCGCCTGGACCCGTTGTGTGATCTTTCAGCTGGAGGGCGATCGCGTGCGTTTTCGTGGATGCGGCACGGCGCCTTCGAAGGGCTGGGTGAAAGGGCGTATCGCCGATCAAAACGCCGCGGTCGAATCCATACACGCCGCCGTTCGCGAAGCCGAACAACAGGCGCGCATCTCCGTCGAAGCAGCGGTGGTGGGCCTGGGCTCCAGTGTCCGCGGCGCTAATTGCCGCGGCTTCCTCGATCTGGGCCGCCTGCGCGCCGTCGACCAGCGTGATGTCAATCGTGCCGTTGAACGCGCCTCCAGGGTCCGCTTGCAGGAAGATCGCATGGTCCTGCAGATGTTGCCGCAGGATTTCGTGGTGGATGGACACCCCGGGCACCGCGATCCGCGCCAAATGGTGGCGGGACAGATCGAGGCCAATGTCCATCTGGTTACGGCTTCCCTGCGCGAGCACGAGTGTCTGGTAGCCGCCGTTAACCAGGCACACCTGGCCGTCGAAGAAACCGTTTTCGAGCCATTCGCCGCCTGCTATGCTTCCCTGCGGCCGGAGGATCGCCGCGATGGCGCGGCCGTGCTTTCGATCGGCGCCCATTCCGCTGAGCTGGTGGTCTACTACGGCGAATCTTTGCAGCTCGCCTGCAGCGTGCCGATCTCCGGCGATCACTTCACTCGCGACGTGGCCCGCGGCCTGCGTATCAGCTTTGAGGACGCGGCTACGATCAAGCACGAGTTCGGCTGCGCCGCCGCCGGCTGGACGGCCGAAAACTCTTTCGTGGACATTCCGTCTCGCGAGAATCGTGACGTGCAGCGCCGCACCTTGAATCACATTCTGGAGGCGCGCGCCGAGGATCTCTTCAAATACGTGCACGAAGAACTGACCCGCATCGGCATGCAGAGCGCCCTCATCGGGGGGCTTTTCCTGGCTGGAGGCGGGGCTCGCCTGGACGGGATATGCGATCTCGCTGAGCGCATTCTCCAGTGCCAGGCCCGCATCGCCCTGCCGTTCGGCATTCAGGACTGGCCCGAAGAGATCTTCGATCCGGTCTGGACCACAGCCGCGGGACTTGCCATGTACTCGGCCAAACTGAAATCGCAACACGAAATCCTAAGGCAGTCGATCGGACTGCTGGGAAGAATTTTGAAGTAACCGGATCAAGATTTTTGCCAGGAAATTTTTTGAAGGAGGCGGTATGGGGCTCATCGATTCCGAAAACGACGATTTAAAATACGAAATTGAAGAAGAAGGCCGCTGCGGAGCGCGCATCAAAGTCATCGGAGTGGGAGGCGGCGGCTGTAATGCCGTAGCGCGCCTGCTTCGTGAAGGCATGCCTGGCGTCGAATTCTGTGCCATGAATACGGACGCGCAGGCTTTGGCCGCATGCGAAGTGCCGATTAAACTGCAGCTCGGCGCTAAGGTCACCAATGGCCTGGGCGCAGGCTATAACCCGGAAATCGGGCGCCAGGCGGCGCTTGAAAATACCGACAAGATCGTCGAGCAACTGCAAGGCGCCGATATGGTCTTCGTCAGCGCCGGACTGGGCGGCGGCACTGGTACTGGCGCGGCCCCCGTGATCGCCTCGCTCGCCAAAGAGCTCGACGCCCTCACCATCGCCGTGGTCACCAAGCCGTTCTCCTTCGAGGGTGCCAGCCGCATGCGACTGGCCGACCATGGCCTCACCAAACTTGCCTCCACCGTCGATACCGTCATCGCCATCCCCAACGACCGCCTGCTGTCGCTGGTTCCGCGCGGCACCAGCTTCTTCGACGCCTTTAAGCTGGCCGACGATCTGCTGCGCCAGGCGGTCCAGGGTATCAGCGATATCATCAACACGCCCGGCGTCATCAACCGCGATTTCGCCGACGTCAAGGCCACCATGCTCGGCATGGGCTACGCCATGATGGGCACAGCCACAGGACGCGGCGAGCATGCCGCCGTGGATGCCGCACGCCAGGCCATCAATTCTCCGCTGCTCGAAGATTCCCGCATCAGCGGCGCCCGCGGCATTCTGATCAACATCACCGGCTCGAGCCGACTGGGTCTGCACGAGGTCAACGAGGCCTGCTCCATTATTCGCGAAGCGGCCAACTGCGAAGACGTCCAGATCAACTTCGGCGTCACGATGAACGAATCCCTGGCCGACGCGGTGAAGATCACGGTGATCGCCACCGGCTTCCAGCCACATTCTCTGGCCGTTGCCGAGGAGCTCAAGGTAGCGGCAACAGCGCTCACGCCGCAGCTCGTACCCGAGCCCGTGGCCGCCATGGCGCCAGACCCGGCTCACAATACGGAAGCCGAACCGGAGCCAGCGGTCTTCGATCAGGACGATCTCGACACCCCGGCCTATCTACGCCAAGGCCGGCTGCTAAACTGAAGGACCATGCCCGGGCGTTCCAGCGGAACGCCCGGACCGCCTACTCATAACGCAGCACCTCCGCCGGCGCGATGCGCGTGGCGCTGCGTGCCGGATAGATGGTGGCCAGGAAACTCACCAGAATGGCCGCTGCCACTACCCACACCGCATCCACCCAGCGCAGCTCGAAAGGCACGAAACTCAGCGCGTAGACGGTTTCATCCAGCCGGATCCACCGGTAGTGATCGGCAAAATAGCAGAGCGTATATCCAATTACGAGGCCGATCGTGGCGCCCACCACTCCGATCAGCACGCCTTGCAGCATGAAGATGCGCCGGATCTGTGCGCGGCGCGCCCCCATGGACATCAGCACGGCGATGTCGCGATACTTCTCCATCACCATCATCACCAGGGTGATCAGTATATTTAGCGCGGCCACCAGCTCGATCAAGCCGATGGTCACTACCGTGACAGATTTTTCCATCTTCAGCGCGTTCAGCAATTGATGATTGCGTTCCATCCAGGTCACCGTGGCGTATTTCGGCCCCGCCATCTTTTCGATGGCCCTGGCCACTTCCGGAGCGCGGTTCAAATCGTCCAACTTTACTTCGACCTGGTTGACCACATCTTCGAGCGAGAGCGCCTGCTGGGCAGCCTGCAACGACGCGTAGCTCCAGTTATCGTCGATTTCGTAAAAGCCGGATTCAAAGATACCCACTACACGGAAGCGGCGAATGTTGGGGCGGATACCCATTGGCGTCATCTCGCCCTGCGGACTGACCACGCTCAAGATGCTATTGACGCGCATGCCAATGTCTTCCGCCAGACGCGCACCCAGAATGATGCCAGGCAGGCTGCTATCCGGCGTGGCGCGCAGGCGGTCGACCGAACCGGCCTTCAGGTGGCGCAGCGTGTCGCTTATCTTGAGCTCCGCCCCCACGTCCACGCCCTTCAGGAAACCGCCCTTGGACATGACTGGCCCCGCGAAAAAGATCGGGCTGTACAGCGCCGGCGAAGCGGCGGTGACATGCGGCACTCGTAGAATCCGGCGAACGAGGCCCTCCCAGTCTTCGATACCATTGCGCGGCTCCTTCTCCTGAATGTTGATGTGCGCCATGGCTCCCAGCAGATTGCTCTGCAGGGTGTCGCGAAACCCGTTGTTGATGGCCAGCGCTACGATGAGCGCCATCACGCCGGCGGCCACGCCCAGTACGGAGATGGCGGTGATCACCGAGATGACGGCTTCCTTGCGGCGGGCCTTCAGATAGCGGCGCGCAACGAAGAGCTCGAAGGAAGCTTGCATCGCTCAGCGCCCGTCCAACTGGCGCAGGCGCTCGACCAGATCGATGGGACCTTCCGGACGCAGCAGCGGAAACAGGATGACGTCGCGTATGGAGCGTGAGCCGGTCAGGATCATGGTGATCCGGTCGATGCCGATGCCTTCGCCGCCCGCCGGCGGCATGCCGTAGCTCAGCGCCCGCACGTAGTCTTCGTCCATGCGGTGCGCTTCCTCGTCGCCGCGCTCGCGCATGGCAAGTTGCATGTCGAAGCGCCGCCGCTGCTCCTGCGGATCGTTCAGCTCGGTATAGCCGTTGGCCACTTCCATGCCTGCGATGTAGATCTCGAAGCGTTCCACGAATTGCGGATCGTCCGGCTTTTTCTTGGAGAGCGGGGAAGTTTCCACGGGATAGTCGTAAATGATCGTCGGCTGAATGAGCTGGTGCTCGACGGTGCGCTCGAAGATGTCCGCCAGAGCCTCGCCCGGCGTCGCCTTTCCGGAGTGGCCGAGCAGCCATTCTGGGTCGCGCACCTGCTCGGGAATGGGCCGGCCGGGGCCCTCCCAATATTCCACGATCGCCTCGCGCATGGTGTAGCGCTCCATCCGTCCGAACTGCAACTTGTGGCCCAGATACTCCACCTCCGTGCCCCCGGTGGCGTCGCGCGCCAACTGCTCCAGCAACTCGCCCGAAAGATCGATCATGCCGCGATAGTCCGTGTAAGCCTGGTAAAACTCCAACATGGTGAACTCGGGGTTGTGATGCGTGGAAAGCCCCTCGTTGCGAAAATTGCGGTTGATTTCATAGACGCGCTCGAGGCCGCCCACCAGCAGCCGCTTCAGGTACAGCTCCGGCGCGATGCGCAGGTACAAATCGATGTCCAGCGTATTGTGGTGCGTGACAAACGGACGGGCCGCCGCGCCTCCATAGAGCGGCTGCATCATGGGCGTTTCGACTTCGATGAAGCCGTGGCTCTCCAGTTGCCGGCGCAATGAAGCGATGATGCGGCTGCGGGTGAGGAAGACCTTGCGCACTTCCGGGTTGGCGATCAGGTCCAGGTAGCGCTGCCGGTAGCGCGTTTCGACATCTTCCAGGCCGTGCCACTTCTCGGGCATGGAGAGCAGCGTTTTGGACAGATATTCGAGACGCTCCACGTGCACGCTCAGCTCACCCGTGCGTGTGCGAAACAGATAGCCTTCGACGCCGATAATGTCGCCCAGGTCCAGGCACTGGTAGACCGCGAAATCGCCCTCCGGAATGGCGTCTTTCTTGATGTAAATCTGGAGACGCTCGCCATTCTGCGCCATGTGCGCAAAACCCGCCTTACCCATGCGGCGCAACGTTTGCACGCGCCCGGCAATGCGGACGCGCACCGGCGGCGCGAGCTCTTCCGCGGCCTTCGATCCATAATTGGCCAGGATATCGGGGATGGTATGAGTGAATTCGAAGCGTTGGCCGTAGGGCTTGAATCCCAGCGCCTCGATCTCGCGAATGCGCGCGAGGCGCTGCTCTAACAGATCGTCTTCCAGAGACAAATCGTTCTCCTAGGGGAATTGGCTATTATAGGTCACGAGGCCCATTCCACACTGTCATTGACGCGGTCAATTTCCATTATCATTCCTGCCTACAACGAAGAGAAGCGCCTGCTAAGCACTCTCAGGCAAGTAATCCGCTATCTGCAACGCGGGGTCTGGTCGTTCACGGAAGTATTGGTAGTGGACGACGGCTCGACGGACGGCACCGTGCAGGTTGCCACGCAGCTCGAAAGCGAATACGGAGATCTGCGCGTGTTACGTAATCCGGGCAACCGCGGCAAAGGGTATGCCGTGCGCCAGGGTATGCTCGAATGCCGCGGCGAATGGGCCCTGTTCACCGATGCCGATCTTTCCACGCCTATTGAAGAGCTGGAGAAGCTGTTGCAGGAGGCCGAACGCAGCGGCGCGCAGGTGGTGGTGGGCTCGCGCGCGCTCGATCGCAGACTGATTGGCGTGCACCAATCATGGTTCCGCGAAAATGCCGGCCGGCTTTTCAACCTGGTGATGCGGCTTGTGACAGGGCTGCCCTTGCACGACACACAGTGCGGCTTCAAGCTCTTCGAAGCCGCCGCGGCGCGCGAAATCTTCCGGCGGCAGTTGCTCGAAGGCTTTGGCTTCGACGTCGAAGTTCTCTTCATAGCCCGCCGTTTGGGCTATCGCACCGTGGAAGTGCCGGTAAAGTGGAACGACGTGCAGGGCACCAAGGTCAGCGCGTTGCGCGGTCTGGCGGCCTTTCTGGATCCGCTGCTGGTGCGATGGAATCAGATCCGGGGACGCTATGAATGACGGCGCTTGGGCGGCGGCTACTCATGCCGCAAAGCTTCCATCGGATCCAGGCGAGCTGCCCGGCGTGCCGGCACATATGCGGCTACCAGCGCGATCCCGATCATGGCTATGGCACCGAAGGCTATCGGCGCGACGCTGGATGCCGGAAGGTCGTGGATCAAACTGCCCGCGAGGCTCTTGCCCCGGTACGCGATGGGCGCTCCGATCACCAGACCGGCGCAGACCATCCCCAACGCATCCCGCAGTATCATCCCGAGGACATGGCGCCGCGTCGCGCCAAGAGCCATGCGGATGCCGATTTCGTTGACGCGCCGTGTCACAGTGTACGCCAGCAGGCCGTAGAGCCCTATGGCGGCCAGCAGCGATCCGAGCGCGCCGAATAATCCCGCAAAAAGCGCGATGAGCCGTTCCGGAACTATGGACGCCTCCACTTGATCGGCCAGCGTCGTGACTCGCAGCACCGGCACGGTCTTCAACACTTCACGGACGGTGCGGCGCACCGCGGGGATCACAGAAGCCGGGCGCACGCTGGTGCGCAAGGAGAATTGCGAGCCTATCCAGTCCGACTGAAAAACATCGAGATAGACCGTGCGCCATGTTTTTTCCCGTATCTCTTCGTACTTCGCATCGCCCACCACGCCGACGATCTGGTAAGACCGGTTGTCCCCGGCGCCGTTATGGTCGCCGTTGCGGTCGAAGGTGAGATGCCTTCCCAGCGGCGAGCGGTCGCCGAAGTAATAGCGCGCCATGACCTGATTGATGATGGCGACCAACGGGCCTCCCTCGTCCTGAGCGCTGAAGTCGCGTCCGGCAAGCAGCGGCGTGCCGAGAGTCTCGAAGTATTTCGGCGCGACCCAGTTTTCGGGGCTGTAGCGGATTTCCCCGGGCTGGGCCTGATAGCCTTCCACGGTCACGTTTCCCCCGGCGCCTGCGCCCGAGAGAGGAGTCACAGCACTGAGCGTGGCGGCGCGTACGCCGGGAATGGCCTCCAGGCGCACCAGCAATTCCTGGTAAGCACGGGCCAGTCGTTCGCCTTTATATCCGCTGCCCGCGGGGTCGAGAGTCACGAGCAGAACATGATCGCGGCGGAAGCCCAAATCCAGATTTTCGAGATTCGAGAGGTAGCGGACGAACAGCCCCGCAGCGCTCAGCAGCACCACAGACAGAGCCACCTGACTCACTACCAGGCTCTTTCCGAATAGCCGCCGGCGCCGGGTCTCTCCGGACCTTCCTGCCGCGCGCAACGAAGATATCGGGGCGGACGAGGATGCTTGCCATGCGGGCGCGAGGCCGAACAGCAAGCCAGTTATTACGCCGGTGGCGGCGGTAAATAGCAGCACGGCCACCTCCGGGCTCGCCTGAATCTGGGTCGGCCGCGGTCCGGAAGTAATGATGCGGGCCAGTATGTTTGTTCCGAAATACGCAACCAGGATGCCGAACAGACTACCGATCGCGGCGAGCAGCACGGATTCGGTCAACACCTGGCGCAACAGCCGAAACCGCCCTGCGCCGAGCGAGACGCGCATGGCCATTTCCCGTTCGCGTGCGGCGCCCCGCGCGAGCAGCAGACTTGCTATATTGGCGCAGGCTATCAGCAGCATCAGTGCAACCACGGCCATCATCAGCGTCAGTGGTTTGGCGTACTCTTCACGCAAGGGCGAGGTCAGGCCGGCCCCGGCGGGCTCCAGGTCCAATACAACTTCACGCGTGAAAGGATTGGTGCTGGTTTTGGCTTGTTCGAGTACCAGCCGCTTGTCCAGGATGGCCAGTTCGGCATGAGCCTGTTTCAGCGAGACGCCGGGTTTTAACCGCCCTACCAACTGCACCTGCACCGATGGCCGCTTTAAGGCCAAGGGGAGCCAGATATCTTGCTTCATTCCTGACTGCCACCCGGCGAATCCCCTTGGCGCAACGCCGACGATCGTGACCGGCACATCCTCCACGAAGATGCGCTTCCCCGAAACGGCTGGATCTTCATGCAGCCTGGTTTTCCAGTAGGCCCAGCTCACCACCGCAATCGAAGCAGCCGCGCCGGCGTGGTCGTCTTCCGGGCCGATCAGGCGGCCCGCCGCCGCCTGCACGCCCAGCACCGGGAAGAAATTTCCATCCACATACGCGCCCTCCATTTTTTCCGGTTCAAGGCCTTCGCCTCGCAGGTAAAGGCCGGAGGGCGCAGCGGCCATGAGAGCGGACAGCACATCGTTGTGATCGCGCAGGTCCCGATAGGCCTCGAACGTGAAGCTGTTGCCCCTGTGACCCTCCCTTGGTAGTCTGTGCAGCAACTCGACCAGTTGCTCCGGGTGCTTGACCGGCAACAGGCGCAGCATCACGGCGTACATCAAGCTGAAGATGGCGGTGTTGGCCCCAATACCGAGAGCCAGGGACAGTACCGCCACGGCCGTAAATCCGGGGCTGCGCCGCATGAGCCGCAGGGAATAGCGAAGGTCCTGCCAGAGTTGTTCAACTACCATCCGGAAATCCTCCGCGATGCAGCACCATAGGATAGTGTGGCAACGTCGCGGGCTTAGGCGCCGATGCTCTCCACCCGTCTGGGTAGGGCTCCGGTATTACTTCGGCAGCCAACCGTTCCAGCAGCTTTCGAAGAGTACGGATGGTGTCCTCACCAAAGCGCGCCTGCCAGCGCTCTTCGATGCTGCCGAGCAGTTGGCGGTAAGCTTCCTGCGCCTTTCGACCTCTCGACGTCAGTCGGGCGACCTTGGCCCGGCCGCCGGCAGGGTCCGGCTCGATTACAGCCAAGCGCATCTTCTGAAGAATGCCGAAAGCCATGGCGATGGCCTCCTTCGAAACCCCGGTGAGCGACGGAAGATCGCGAACCCGCGCGCCGCTTTCATTGAGGACGCGCAGGACGTTGGCGCAGATCGCGAGCGACAAGTGCGACTCGCTCTCGAACTCGATGGCGAACGCCAGGAGTGCCCGGGAGAGCAGCGCCGGCAGAGTGAGCTGCGAGCCGCGGCCCGTGTCTTCGCGTTGGTCGGGCCGTTGTTCGTGCTTTGGCCCTATGCTGAAAAGACCATATCCCAGGATCGGGAGACAGTCTGGCAGGTCCACGTCAAACCGGCTCACCAGCGCCCATAGCGATTCCCTAAGGTGCTGAATCTCGTCCTTGCCGAAGCGTGCGCGCCAACGTTCTTCAATGGCTCCGAACAGTGGCCCCCATACCTGCTGAGCCATACGGCCTTTGGGGGTTGCGCGAATCAACCCAGCGGAGCGCAAGGTATAACCCCACCGCTCCATGCCATTCAAGTTCGTCTTCGTGCGGGCAAGGCGCTCCAGTTCGCCGACGGAGATTCCCTCCTCGCCGACGAATTGCATGCAGTTCGTCCACATCGCCATCGACACCAGCCAGACGCCCTGGCGCGTGCCCGCCGGCGGCCTATAATTCGTCGTCCAATGCGGCATCTGCCGCTCGAATTCGTTGTCGAACTCGATGGTGAAAGCAACCAGCACCTGGGAGAGCAGCGTGGACAACGGTACAGGCATCAGAGCCGTTCAAGCGCCCCAGAACCCGGGCCTACGCGGGCAATCTGCGCCACACCGTCGATGGTCAGATCGAGCTCGCCCTCGATCACCTCGTAGGCCTCTTCCCTGGTAAGCGCTCGATAACGTCCAGGCTCGCGGTGTCCACGAAAGGCATAGAATCGAACTCCTGAAGCATCCTAGCACGCCTGAACGGGATACAATTGGTCATTATGAAACCCAATCGCAGAGCATTCCTGCAAGGCTTGGCGGCCGCGCCCATGTTTATCCCGGCCGCTGCCCGCGGCGCCAACGACCGTCCGACGTTCGGCATCGTCGGGGTAGGCAACCGGGGCCGCTGGCTGCACCAGACCTTTCAGAAACTCGGCGCGCAGTGCGTAGCGGCGTGCGATGTGTATGCGCCAACGCTCGAGCGCGCGCTCTCGGAGTCGCCCAAAGACGCCAAAGGCTACGTGAATTATCACGACATGCTGGCGCAGCCCGGCATCGATTTCGTCGTGATCGCGACGCCGGATCACCAGCATAAGCCAAACCTGCTGGCGGCGCTGGCCGCGGGCAAAGACGTCTACCAGGAGAAGCCGCTGTCGCTGAATCTCGCACAGAGCGGCGAAATGGTCGCGGCCGTCCGTAAGACCAGGCAGATCGTCCAGATCGGTATGCAGCGCCGCAGCATGCCTTTTATCCGCAAAGCCAAGCAACTGGTGGATGACGGCGCGCTGGGCCGTATCTCCATGGTCAAGCCCATGTGGAACTGGCATTTCACCGAGTGGCTGGATACTTCGCCGCTGCCCGGCAAGCTCGATTGGGAACTGTTTCTGGGCTCGGCGCCACAGCGGCCGCTGGAGCCCAAGCGCTTTCGCTGGTGGCGCGGATTCTGGGATTACTCCGGCGGCAACATGACGGACCAGGGCACCCACCTGATGGACGTCGTCCAATGGATGACCAACTCCGGTCCACCGCGCTCGGCGGTGTGCCAGGGTCAGTTGATCGGCAACCCGGAGGCCGAAGTTCCCGACGTGTTCAGTGCCGTTTTCGAATATCCCGGCTTCCTGGCGCAGTGGACGTTGAATTACTGCAGCACCTACGATTGGGATTGGTCCGTGACCTTCCAGGGTGAGAAGGCCTCCATGGTGCTCGACAGGACCGGATATCGCATCTACAAGGACCCGGGCGCTTCGCCCGAGCCCTGGACCCAGTCGGCCAAGCCGGAAATGATCGCACAGGAGCTGGACCACGACAGCGCTACTTTGCACCAGCAGAATTTTCTGGATTGCATACGCTCGCGCCAGGAGCCCAATTGCCCGATCGAAGTCGCGGCAGCCGCGGTGGCCGGCCCGCACATGGCGAATCTGGCCTATCGCGAGGACCGTAAGATCAAGGCGTGAGCCGGTTGTACTTCCCCAAAACCTGGCGCAGACGGTCGTGCGGCAGCGCGATTACGGTGTGACCCTGGAAGCCGGTCATGGTCTCGGCGCCTACCATGGCATTGACGATGGCCTCCTCGGTTGCCTGCACGGCGGCTTCGAAGAGCGGATTCATTTCATCGTTGGGCACCATGGCCACGTTTACCAGGCCGCTCGATTGGCCGGCCTGCGCGTTGGCCGTCGAGAAGGCGATGAAGATGTCGCCCGAGCCATTACCGGAAACCGATCCGGTGCGCCCGAGGCCCAGCGACGCCCTTCGCGCCAGGCGCTTCATCTGGTGCGGAAGCAGTGGAGCGTCGGTTGCCACCACGATAATAATTGACCCCAGGTCTTCCCCGCCGCCGGGGGCGTTGCGCGCGTAGGGCACGTTGCCAGTGATCTCCAGCCCCACGGGCGCGCCGGCGATACGAAGCTGCGCGCGCCGGCCGCAGTTGCACTGCACCAGGACGCCCACCGTGTAGGCGCCTGTCCGGCGGGAACTGGTGCCGATGCCGCCCTTGAATCCGTAGCAGACCATGCCCGTACCGCCGCCCACATTGCCTTCGGGCACGGGACCGGAGCGGGCGGCTTCGAGCGCGGCGAAAGCGTCGGCATCTTTGACGTGGAATCCGTTGATGTCGTTCAGATATCCGTCCCAGGTCTCGGCCACTACGGGCAACGACCATTGATCAGTGATGTCGATGCCGGCCTTGCGGGCACGCTCGACGCGCCATTTGATGTAGGCATCGCGAACGGTGCCGACGCTATGCGTGTTGGTGATCAGTACCGGTCCATCCAGCAATCCGGACTCTTCCACCCAGGTAGTGCCGGTCATCTCGCCGTTGCCGTTCAGGGAGAACCATCCGCTGAAGACGGGCGCTCCGGACTGCCTGCCGCGTGGCCAGACGGCGGTTACCCCCGTACGTACGGCCTGTTCGCCATCGCCCGAGATAAGCGTGGTGTGCCCGACTTCGAGTCCGGCGATGTCGGTGATGGCATCCAACGGGCCTGGCGAACCTTCGAACGGAACGCCCAGTTGACGGGCTCGCGGCGCAGCCACGAGCGCCAGGGCGGCGGCCAGCGCCAAAGTGATTCGGATGAGTACCAGCATTCGGAGCAGTATAATCCACCCACGCTCATTGCGGCTAACCATCCAACCGGCGCCCCACAACCGTATCTGTAATTGTGTGGACCATGGGCCGGATTACGTACGTGATTTCCGCGCCCCGATCCTGTATCGTTAGGGGTGGTGCGCGCTACCCCCTCAGGAAAATAATGCTGCTGCCGCTGCTGCTCGCAATCGAGCTCGGAGAAGGCGATGCGGAACTGATCCGGCGGCTGCAGCGCCGCGATCCGCGGGCCATGGCGGAGTTGTACGATCGCTACGGACGCCTGGTTTACGCGCTCACCCTGCGCATAGTGCGGGACAGCGGTATTGCCGAAGATCTGGTGCAAGAAACGTTTCTGCGCGTGTGGAACCGCGTGCGGAGTTTCGAGGCGGAGAAAGGTAGCCTGGGACCCTGGCTGCTGGCGGTGGCGCGCAATCGGGCCATCGATTATCTGCGTTCGGCTGGTGGCCGCATGCGCCACGCTTTGGAATTGGACGAGACGGATCACCCCGCGCTGTTCACGGACCTGGAAGCGCAGATTCTGAATTCAGATAGAATGCGGCGCGTGAAGAACGCGCTCGAAAAGCTATCGGCGAGCCAGCGGGCCGTCATCGAGTTTGCTTACTTCGAGGGTATGTCGCAGACGGAAATAGCGGAGCGCATGGGCCAGCCGCTGGGCACTGTCAAGACGTGGGCTCGCTCGGCATTGAAGATCCTGCGCGACGAGTTCGGGGTGGTGGTGCCGGCATGAATTGCGACGAGTTGCGCGACCATTACGAACTGTACGCAATGGGCCTGGCGGAAGAGCCCGAAAGCGGCGAGATCCGGGCGCATTTGGAGCGCGATTGTCCCACGTGTGTCCCCGCCATGCGGCGGGCTCGCGAATTAATGGCACTGCTGGGTGCTACGGCGCCGCCCGCGCAACCGCCCGCGCGCCTTAGGCGGCGAATCCTGGCGGCGGTGACGGACGAGCCTGCACGGCGCTGGAGTTGGACGCCTGTGTGGGTCGCCGTGGCTGCCGCGGCGGTAATCGCAGCTTTCTTCTTTAATGCGCGCGAGCGTCGCGCGGAGGCGGAGCTGGCGCGCGTCGAAGGGGAGTCGTCCGCTCAAACGCGCGAGTTGGCGCGGCTGAATGAGGCGCTCGCCATTCTCAACCAGCCGGATGCGCGGCAGGTGGTATTTGGCGCGGGCGCGCCCCTGCCTCCGCGCGGCCGGGTGTTCCTGGATCCTAAACGGGGCGTGCTGTTGCTGGCATCCAATCTCCCGCAGGCGCCTGCGGGGCAGGCCTACGAAATGTGGGTCATTCCCAAAAAGGGAAATCCCGCACCCGCCGGTTTGTTCCAATCGGCTGCCGATGGGACCGCCCTGCACGTATTATCGGGTCCGGTCGATGTGACCGCCACCGGAGCGATAGCGGTCACGCTCGAGCCCGCCGCCGGCGTGCCGCAACCGACGTCGAAGCCGCTGATCGTAGCGGCGCTATAGAGCCCCGGTCGATTCTCAGTCACTTTCATCCGGCCCGGCCAGTAAGTCGCCCAGCCGATCCAGCCCGCGCTCCCACATCGAGCGGCGTTCGCGGATCCATTGCTCCACTACCGAAAGCCCGGCGGGTTCGATGCGGCAAGTTCGCACTCTGCCGAGCTTTTCGGTTTCTACCAGCCCGCTTTCCTCCAACACCTGCAAGTGTTGGACGACGGCGGCCAGAGTGATGTGGAGGGGTTCCGCCAACCGCGAGACCGATATGGGTCCCTGGCTAAGCTTCTCCATGATGGCCCGGCGGCTGGGATCGCCGAGAGCATGGAAAACACGGTCGATGTCGGGCTTCTTCCGCCGCATCGCTCTCCGGCTAACGCGGGAACTCGGCTGCCAGTTTGTCGCATAGTTTGCGCCATCCGGCTTCACGCATCTCGGGGCCATCGGCCCCCTCGAAGAAGGCGCCCTGATGCGTGAGGATGAGATCGGTCCCCGACTCCGAGGGCCAAAACTCAACCGTAACGAGAGACGCCGATATGCACTTCTCATCCACGGCCATAGTGTAGGCAAATACGAGGCGGCGGTTGGGCACGATGTCCTGATAAAGAGTGTCGTTGGTGCATGTCCTGCCCTGCAGCGGAGCACCGTCTTTAAAGCGGAAGATGCCGCGTTCTTTGCCACCGACCTGGAAGTTCATCTCATAGTGCTCGACTTCGTGGTGGTCGCCTTCCGCAAACCAGCGCCGTTTTTGGGCCGGGTCGGCGAAAGCCCTGAATACGCGTTCAGGCGCGGCCGGATAACTGCGTTCGATCACGAATGTGCTGTGGGTTACGGATCCGTGTTCCATTTAGGTGTTCTCCTTGTTTCGAAAGAAATACTTAAGTTTCTGCTTTAGTATCCGGCGGCCGCGCGAAATTGTCAAGTGGATACTTAAGTATTACCTGCCTGGCAGGATCGAAATGAACCATCTTCCCTTCGCGATAGCTGCGCACCGCCAGCCCGATGTGGGTCATAGAGGTGTAGCCGAGCGAAGCGCTGCAAGGCTCCTGGCGGGTGCGCATACAGTCGAAAAAGTTATCGATGTGCTTGTCGTCGCCTTCGTTGCCCAGATTAGGAATACATGAGAATATCGGCGGCTCGATTGTAACAGGAGTATCGGCCGGATGGGCCCGCCGGAGCGCGTACAATCGAAGGCATGCACAGAGTTCTTTGGTGGTTGACTGTGGCGGCCCTGGCGGTGGGCGCGCCGGGAGCGGCAGGCGCGGCGGATGCGGCCTCCTCGTCGGGCGTCGATCTCAAGGCTATGGACACCAGTGTCGATGCTTGCCAGAACTTCTATCAATACGCTTGCGGCGGCTGGCGCAAGAGCTATCCGCCTCCGCCCGATCAGTCGCGTTGGAGCCGCTTCAGTGAGCTGGCGGAGCGCAACCTGGCAATCGAACGCGAGATCCTGGAGAAAACCCCGAACCGGCAGCTTGCCGATTACTACGCTGCGTGCATGGACGAGCCGGCCATCGAGCGAAACGGCGTCCAGCCTATCTTCGGGATGCTCAAGCGAATCGAAGCACTCTCCTCGAAACACGAGTTGGCGGCTGAGGTCTCTCGCCTGCACGATGCCGGAGTGCGCGCTCTCTTCAGCCTGAGAGTGGGGCCCGACCAGAAGAGGGCGGACCAGGAGATTGCCAATGTGGACCAGGGCGGGTTGGGGCTGCCCGACCGCGACTATTATCTGAAGACCGACGCGCGCTCGGTGGAGCTCCGCAAGCAGTATGTCGACCACATACGCGCCATGTTTGCGCTGCTCGACAAGGCGGAGGGCTCGAGCGGGGCGGATGCGGAGGCGCGCGCGCAAGCGGTGATGAGCCTGGAGACGGTGCTGGCCAAGGCGTCGATGGATCGTGTGAGCCGGCGGAATCCGGACAAGGTCTATCACATGATGACCGCGGGAGAGCTGGCCGCGCTGGCTCCCGATTTCGCCTGGAAGCAGTACCTGGGCTCGGTTGGGATACCCGCGGTTGCCTCGCTGAATGTGGCCGTGCCCGATTTCGTGAAAGCCATGGACGGGATGATTGCGGATACCAGCCTGGCGAATCTGAAAACATATCTGCGATGGCACGTTTTGCTGATGGGAGCGGATATGCTGCCGCGTGAGTTTGAAGACGAAGATTTCCATTTTTACGAGCGTATTCTGCGCGGCACCAAAGAGATGCCGCCGCGCTGGAAGCGATGCGCGCGCAGCACGGACCGGGCCCTGGGCGAAGAGCTGGGGCAGGAGTTCGTGAAGATGGCGTTCAGCGGCGCGAGCAAGCAGAAGGCTTTGCAACTGGTGGGCGAGATCGAGAACGAAATGGGCAAAGACATCCAGAGCGCCGCCTGGATGACGCAGGCCACCAAAGAACAGGCCCTGGTAAAACTGCACGCGGTGGCCAACAAGATCGGTTATCCCGATCAATGGCGCGATTACAGCAGCGTGAAAATCGCGCGCGACGACTATTTCGGCAACGTGGTGCGCGCGCGTGCGTTCGAGATACAACGCAATTTTCACAAGATCGGCAAGCCGGTGGACAAGTCCGAGTGGGGTATGACGCCGCCGACGGTCAACGCCTACTACGAGCCGCCCATGAACAATATCAATTTTCCGGCAGGCATTCTGCAGCCACCCTTTTATAATGCCAAGGCCGCCGAGGCGGTGAATTATGGATCGGTCGGGGCGGTGATCGGCCACGAGCTCACGCATGGATTCGATGACGAGGGGCGCAAATACGATGGAGAAGGGAACGTGCGCGACTGGTGGACGGCGGACGATGCCAAAGCTTTTGAGAGCAGAGCGGACTGCATTGCGAACGAGTACGGCAACTTCAGTCCGGTCGAAGGCGTGAAGCTGAACGGAAGGTTGACGCTGGGAGAGAATAGCGCGGACAATGGCGGGATCCGGCTGGCCTATATGGCCCTGATGGACAGATTGGCGGCCGCTACACTCCCGCCGCTCGAAACCAGGGACGGGTTCACGCCGCAACAGCAATTTTTTCTCGGCTACGCGCAAATGTGGTGCGAAAACTCTACGGAGCAATCGTCCAGAATGATGGCGGCGACCAATCCGCATTCACCGGGGCAGTTTCGAGTGAACGGCGTGCTGCAGAACGTGCGGGAGTTCGGAGAGGCATTCGCATGCAAAGCCGGTGAGCCGATGATCGCCGCGCAGCCCTGCCGGGTCTGGTGAAGGAGACGGCGCATTTCTTGGTTCAACCAACACCTTCTTCAGAAAGTACTTTTGCCAGCTTGAGGGCTTTCCTGGAGGTGGTGCTGAGGGCCATCCCGCGCAAGTCTTCAATCGCGATCCAGCGCAGCGGGCGCGGCGCGCGCGCGGCACGGCCGGTGCACACGGTAAATCGATAGTGGTGATTGGTGATCGTGTGGCGGAAGAAACCTACGCTGCGCGGCGCTTGTAAGGCGGGTAACTGCTCCGGTGCGGGCAACTCCCAGAAGCCCGGCATGCGGCGGGAATCGGCGGTGCGCTGCCACAACAGAACGCGGCCGCGACGCTCGACGATTACGAGCATGGCATCGATGTTTTCCGGCGCAGCCTTGCGCAGCTTGACAGGCAACCCGGTCTCGCGGCCCTGGGAATGCGCCTCGCAACGGGAGACCAGCGGACAGAGCAGGCACTTCGGCGCGCGCGGCAGGCAGATGGTAGCGCCCAGTTCCATCAGGGCCTGGTTGAAAGCGCCGGGGCGCCGGGTGTCCAACCATTGCTGGGCGATTTGCTGAAAACGCGCCCGTGTGCGCGGCGAGCCCGTATCGGCGTCATCGTTGGTGACTCGCGCGATTACCCGCATGACGTTGCCGTCAAGAACCGCGTGCGGCAGTTCGAAGGCAATGCTGGCAATGGCGGCCGCGGTGTAATCACCCACGCCGGGCAGTTCCCGTATGGCCCGGTAGTCGCGGGGAAGGTTGTCGCCGACCAGGCGCGCGGCCTTTTGCAGATTGCGCGCGCGGCTGTAATATCCCAAGCCGCTCCAGCAGGCCAGCACATCCTGTTCAGCCGCCCGCGCCAGGGCGGCAACCGTGGGAAAGCGCTGCAGAAACCTTTCGTAATACGGAATTACGGCCTGCGCGCGGGTCTGCTGCAGCATGATCTCCGATACCCAGATGCGATAGGGGTCGCGTGTGCGGCGCCAGGGTAGATCGCGGAGGTTCGCTTCGTACCATCCAATGAGTTGCGCCGCAAATGAAGGCGAGCGGGCGCGGCTCATTCGAGCGTGCAGATCCACTCGGCTACAACGTTAAGCTGGTCCGGTCTCAGATCGAGGGGCTCGTATTCGGGGTTCAGCGGCTCGAGACGGATGGACTGGTGCTCCCATTCGTCTTCCCCCTTGGAGATCTTCCTGCTCGTGTATCGTTTGACCGTATACTTCTCATGAACACCGATCAGCTCCACCAAGACCAGCTTTCCCTGGCGGGAACCCACCACAGGCGCGCGAAAGATATTCAGGCTGCCGTCCGGGATGCGCGGTTCCATGGACCGCCCGACTACGTGCGCGACGAACATCCCTTTGGTCAGGCGTAAATTCTCGGGAACGCTTACCCAGTCTTCCTCTTCGACTTCCTCGTCGGCGCCGAATTTACCGGCCGCCGCGCGCAGCGTGTAGAGCGGCAGGTGGGTGCGGTAAGGATCCACGCGCAGCTTCTCTACGTGCCGCTCGAAAAGCCTGTCCGCCACGCGCGAAAACGAATCCACGGCGACGGCTTCCCGCTCGGTGAGACGCAAAACGTGCGAAAGCGAATCTTCGAGCGATTCCAGAAATGGCCGCGCGCCGCGCTCTCCGATCTTGTCCAGGAAATCCTGTTCGAGCGCCGCCAGGTATTGGGCATCCTGGGAATCGGCCAGCTCGTCCCAGTGCCGGAGCAGCCGCAGGGCGTGGCGGTTCGAGCCTGGGGCGGCATCCACCAGCAGAATGCCTACATTGTGCACGGGCCGGCCCGGCAGCGCGAGCTGCAGCAGGACGTATTCGCCCTGGCAGCGCGCATTGATCGGAATGACAGCCGCAGGGGGCATCCGGTAGGCCTGTACGCTAAAACTTCGCCTATAGTTTACCAGAACTCCGGACACCGTCACGGCGCGAACGGATAATAGCCTTTGCGGTAGCGAACCCTTGCGGTGGGCAGTCCGTTCAATTGGACTTTGATGGTGCGGAACACTTTGGGGCTGGCCGCGCCGGTGTCGGGCACATAACGCAGAATGTATTGCGTGGTGATCTCGCCCGCAATACCGGCAATGGCACGGAAGATTCCGCTGGAGATTTCCGAAGCGTATCCGCCGGTGCCCACCGTAAGCGCGTAATTGCCGTCGTCGGAGGGATGCGAAAGATAGCCGTCGACATCGCTGTAGAGTCCCTGGAGCGGGTATTCGACGCGGCCGCCGGTCTCCGTGGCCAGCCGCAGCATGTTGTCGTCTCCTTCGGAGCTGAAGCCGAACGACACGGTGCTCATGCCATAGATGGTGACCAGGTTGCGTTGGGCGATCTCGATCACCTCGTTCAGACTTTTCTTGCTGGCGCTGTCGTGGCCATCGCCGATGACGATCAGGACGCGCCGCGGATCGTAGGGCTCGCCTTCGACTAACTGCCGCTTGGTGCAAGCCATATAGATGGCGTCGAACAGGGCCGAGCCACCGCCCGGCTTCAGCTTGCGCAGGCGCTCCACCAGCTTGTCGGCGTCGCTGGTGGTATTGACCTGCAACTCTGCTTCGTTGCCGTAGGAGATCAGATACCCGCTGTATTTTTTGTCGCCAGGCAGCAGGTTCAGGATCAGCTCCAGCGCGCCATCCTGATAGGTCTTCCAATGAATTCTGCTGTTATTGCTCAGATCGATCAGGAATCCCACCACTACGGGCTGATTGCGGTCGCGGCTAAAGAACTCTATATGTTGTTCTTTGCCCTCATCGAGGATCCTGAAGTCCTTAGCGTCCAGGTTAGAGACGAAGCGGCCTTTATCGTCGGTGACCGTGACCGGGACGATAACTTCGTTAACCTGCACTTTAATCGGCTTGGGCGGCGTGGGGCCTTGCGCCAGCGCCAGACAAGCCAATGCAAGCGCGAGCGTAGTGCGTGCCAGCATGGAAATAATACCGTTGAACTCCATTCTAGCAGGGTGGCTCGCCTGGGTTCTTAAGCGATCTTCCAGGGAGATCGCATGGGACGCGACAGCATCCGGTTGGCCTCCTCGTCTCCCACGATTTGTTCCTTCTCCGGATCCCACTTCAAGTCGCGGCCCAGCCGCAGGCTGATGTTTCCCAGGTGAGCGATGCTGATCGACCGATGCGCAGTCTCTATGGGCGCGATCGGCTCTTTGCGGGAGATCACGCAATCGATGAAGTTGCGGAAATGATTGTCGCTGCGATAGAGATGAATCTCTTCGGGCCCGATCGCGCTGTCGAGCACCGATTTGGGATTCGCGTCGATAGCTCCCCGGTTCACCCAGACCCAGCCATCGGAACCTTCGAAGGTTACTCCGCCGCGCTCCTTATTCGAAACGATCAGTTTCACGCCGTTCTGGTAGATGCCCTCGAAGTAGAAGTCAGTCGCTGTATTCCAAAGCTTGTCCTTAGCAAACACGCCTTTCGAGTTGCGAATCTCCACCGGGCCGGTGTTCTCGGTGTTCATGCCCCATTGCGCGATATCGGGATGATGGCCGCCCCAGTCGGTGATTTGTCCGCCGGAATAATCCAGGATCCAGCGGAAGTTCACGAGGCAGCGCGCCGGCGCATAGGCCGCCTCCGGCGCCGGCCCCAGCCAGAAATCGTAGTTGAAACCCTCCGGAACGGGTTCGGGATCTTTGCGATTCCCGGTCTTGCCGAGATCCGGCGTGCCGCCCGGCAGGCCGCAGCGTACCGTTTGTAACTTGCCTATGCGGCCGTTGCGAACCAGTTCACAGGCCAGGCGGAAGCGCGGATCGGAGCGCTGCTGGCTGCCGGTCTGGAAAATGCGCTTTTGTTTCCGCACCGCGTCGCTCATGGCGCGGCCTTCGGCAATGGTCAGCGAGAGCGGTTTCTCGCCGTAGATATCTTTGCCGGCCCGGGCCGCCTCGATTACCGGAATGGAGTGCCAATGATCGGGCACGGCAATCAGCACGGCATCGATGTCTTTGCGCGCCAGCAGTTGACGGAAGTCCTCGTAGGCCGCGCAACCTTTGTAGGCGCCGGAGCGCAGCTCACGCCCGTAAGTCCACTCGACAATCTTGCGCGCGGGCTCGCGGCCGCCGATGCGCCCGTCCCAATAGCCGGCGCTTTCGCGATTCACGTCGCACACCGCGACTATCTGTACGCGTTCGTCATCGAGCAATCCGAACAGGTCGTTAGTGCCCTGGTTTCCGTTGCCGATGACTCCCATGGTGATGCGGTTGCTCGGAGCGACGGCGCCGCCGGCGCCCAGGGCCGATGCGGGAATCAATGCGGGGAATCCGGCGCCGATGGCCGGCGCGGCCTTCAAGAAAGATCTGCGATTCATTTCCTCCGCATTATACGCCTATGGAACTATGTGTGCGGCGCCGGTGTCATTAAGATATGATCGAGGTCCGCAACCTGACCAAGCTGTACACTCGCAGGCCGGCTGTGGACGACGTCAGTTTTATCATCCGGCCCGGCGAGATTTTGGGATACCTGGGGCCCAACGGTTCGGGCAAGAGCACTACTGTAAAGATGCTCACCGGATTGCTCGAGCCCTCCCGCGGACTGATCCTTTACCAGGGCCACAATATTCGTCAAGATCTGATCAGTTACAAAAAAATTCTCGGCTATGTACCCGAGGAGCCCAATCTGTATCCCTATCTGACCGGCCGTGAGTATCTGCAGTTGGTGGGACGGTTGCGCTGCCTTCGCGCGCCCGCGCTCGAGTCCCGCATCGATCATCTCTTAAACCTGTTTTCCCTCTTCGAACACCGCTACTCGCCCATCTCCTCTTATTCCAAGGGCATGAAGCAAAAGATCCTGATCTCCGGGGCGCTGCTGCACAATCCGGACGTGCTGGTCTTCGACGAACCGCTCTCGGGCCTGGATGTAACTACCGCCCTGGTTTTCAAGAGCCTGATCAAGGCGCTTGCGCGGCAGGGAAAAACGATTCTGTATAGCTCGCACGTGCTCGAAGTGGTGGAGAAGGTCTGCACCAGCGTGATCATCCTGCGCAAGGGAGTCATGGTGGCTAACGACTCGGTTGCGCACCTGCGCGGCCTGATGGAGTTGCCCTCACTCGAAGATATTTTTTCCGAACTGGTGCTGCAGGAAGATACTGACAAGATAGCCGAAGATATCGTGGAAGTAATGCAAGCGTAGCAGAGCCGCCATGCCGCCTTCCGCCCAGAACGAAGTGTCTCAATTCCGCGAGCTCGCGCGGCACTTCTTCGGCAGATTCTTCGACAACGACCTGGTATCGGCGGACGGGGATATGCGCGCTACCGTGGTCAACATTCTGGCCATTCTCGCCGCTCCGGGAATGCTGCTGCCATTCCTGTTCTTTTTCAAGTATGTGCAATTGCAGGAACTGCCCATGCATGTGCGAGACCTGGCCTCGCTCGGAGAAAAGGAATTTTTCATCTGCTTCTCTATGACGGTAATGGGCCTGGTGACGGTGATCGAATGGGAGATGCTTTTCCCCGACCGCCGCGATTATGCCAATCTGGCGCCGTTGCCCATCCGGCTGCGCACCATGTTCGGCGCGAAAATCGTCGCGCTGGTGGCTTTCCTGGCGGTGTTTTCGCTGGCCATCAATGCCTTCTCGCCGATCATGTTTGCGGCCGTAGTAACGCAAAGGGATCCGCTCGCCCGCATGGTGGTGTTCGCCCGCTGCCACATCGTCAGCGTTGTGGCGGCCAATACCTTCGTGTTCCTGCTATGCGTCGCCATGCAGGGGCTGCTGATGAATGTGCTGGGATACCGTGCGTTCCGGCGTGTCTCGCCTTACGTACAATTTGCACTGGTGTCCGCGTTGATTCTCATGTTTCTGTTGTCGGGCCGCATGGTCTCCGACTTACAGCTTCACCGCTCCAACTCACCCGCTGTCCGTTTCTTTCCGCCCATGTGGTTTCTGGGATTGTATCAGACGCAACTGGGTTGGCCCAATCCGATATTCCGCGACCTTGCGGCGACAGCTCGCCTGGCGGTTGGATGGACAACCGCCGCCGCTCTAGCCGCGTATGTGCTGAGTTACAAGCGGCACGTAAGCCGCTCGCTCGAGAGTGCCGAAATGGTGTCGGCGGAGCCTTCGGCGGCAGGGAAAATGTTGGAGCGCGGACTCGACCGACTGGTGGTGCGCGATAGCTTGCAACAAGCGTCATTTTATTTCACCTGGAAAACGTTGACCAGGAGCCGGAGACACAAGCTGTTTTTCGCGGCCTACATAGCGGTGGGCTGCGCGCTGGTGTTTGAGGGCCTGGCCGTGCTGGTGGCGCGCGGCGGAAATTCGTGGATGCACCGGCCCATCCCTGAACTGTTGCCTGCGCCCCTGATTCTGTCGTTCTTCATCCTATGCGGTATGCGGCATGTTTTTGCCGTTCCGGCCGAGCTGCCGGCCAACTGGGTGTTCCGCGTCTCGGATCGCGGCGAGGGCCGGCGCAGCCTGGCCGGAGTGAAGAAAGCCATGAGGGTGATGGGTGTTTTGCCTTTGTTCGCGCTGCTGCTACCGCTGCACATCGTATTGTGGGGCTGGCGTGTAGCTCTTCTCCATATCTTATTCGGTGTTGTCGTTTCGTTATTGTTAGTCGAGGTACTGTTAGTAAGTTTTGACAAGCTTCCGTTTACTTGCTCCTATCTTCCCGGCAAGGCTAACCTGAAAGTATCCTGGCCAATCTATTTGTTTGGATTCACTACTTATCTTTCGACCATGGTCACTCTCGAATACTGGATGTTACAGCACCCGGCGCGCTTTGTCTGGTTAGCCGCGCTGGTGATCTTGGTGATGGGCTCGCTGGCCATTTACCGCTGGCGGGTGACCGGGCGCGAAGTCACGCTGGTATTCGATGAGAAGCCCGAGCCGCTGGTCCGGACTCTGGACCTGTGGGCGTAGGCCGGCGCCCTACCGCCAGTGCTACAGTACTTCCCATGAGCCCGCTTTCCCTGCGCCGCTTGTCTCTGATCTGTCTGCGCGTCAGCAATCTGACTTTCGGCGGCGGCGACCCCACCATGGCCGCTCTGCAATCCGAGCTGGTGACGCGTCATGGCTGGCTGCCGCCCGAAAAATACGGGCTGGTGTATGCGTTGGCGCGTATCACGCCGGGCACCAATATCCTGGCATTTTGCGCCGGCGCAGCGTGGGAGCTGAAGAGCTGGCCCGGCGCGATTCTGGCGGTACTCGCGGCGACGGTTCCATCGGCGGTCGTGGTCGTGCTGCTCACCGCCGGGTATGAGTCGCTACAGCACAATGTCAGGGCGCGGGCGGCCATCGCCGGGACGCTGGCAGCGGCGGTGGGCATGATGGCGCTGAGCGCCTGGCAATTGCTACGCCCGCACCTGCACCGCCGGCGCGCGTTGCGTGCGCTGTTTCTGGCGGCCGTTTCCGCGATGCTGTCGTACCGTTTCCGAATGTCGCCGATCGTAGTGCTGGGGCTCGCCGCGCTGGCCGGATTCTTCTGGCGCGCGCCGGAGCAGGCATGAACGCCCTGCTTCTCTATTTGTTATTGCTCAAGGCCACCGGCACTTCCTTCAGCGGCCTCACATCGCTGCCGGTGGTGCGGCACGATCTGGTGGAGCACTATCACGTCCTCACGGACCGGCAATTGAACGCCGCCGTGGCTGCCGGACGTACGGCACCCGGGCCGAACGGACTGTATGTCGTCAGTGTGGGGTACTTCGTCGGCGGGGCGCCGGGAGCCTTTGCCGGATGCCTGGCGGCCATGACTCCGGCATTCATCATCGTCGTGCTGTTGCGTTATCTGGGCCGGAGGGCGGAACAGCCTGGGCTGAAGAGCGCCATTCAAAGCGTCACTCTGGCCGCGGCCGGGCTGGTAATCAGCGCCACAATTCCGCTGGCGCGCAACGCCCTCACCGGACCGCTCCCGATTGCCATTGCGGTGGCGAGCTTTCTATTTTTGGCGTTCACCCGCTATGCGACTGTCTGGGTGATACTGGGCGCGGCGCTGGCGGGCCTGGCCGGCTCCTATGCCAGCATCTCTTGAATCACGTTGCCGCCGAAGTCAGTGAGCTTTTCGTTTCGGCCGTTGTGCAGGAACCAGAGTCGGTTTTGATCCAGCCCCAGCAGTTGCAGGATGGTCGCGTGGAAGTCGCGCATATGATAGCGCTGGTCGACCGCACGCAGGCCCAGTTCGTCGGTGTTGCCGATCGTCATGCCCGGCTTTACGCCGCCGCCGGCGAACCACATGGTAAAGCCGTGCGGGTTATGGTCGCGCCCATTGCCGCCTTGCGACATCGGCAAACGCCCGAACTCCGCACCCCAGATCACCAGCGTGGAATCCAGCAATCCGCGCTGCTTGAGATCGGTCAATAAGCCAGCCACCGGGAGATCCGTCATGCCGCTCATCTTCTCGTGGTTCGCAACCAGGTTGCTGTGTGCGTCCCATTGCACCGAAACCGGGCCACCGCCCGAATAGATCTGCACAAACCGTACACCGCGCTCTACCAGGCGGCGCGCCAGCAGGCAGCGTGTTCCAAACTCGGCGGTGTGCTTCTGATCGAGGCCGTACAGCCCGCGCGTCGCGGCGCTCTCCTTGGAGATGTCTACAGCTTCGGGAGCGTGGCTCTGCATGCGGAAAGCCAGCTCATAAGAACTGATCCGCGCAGCCATCTCCGTATCGGTGTCGAGCGTATCCATCTCGTTCATGCTCTGCAAATAGTCCAGTGTGCGCCGCTGCCGCTCGGGCGTGACCCCGGCGGGCGGACGTAGATTGACAATCGGATTCGGGCCTGGCCGGAACACCGTGCCCTGATACACCGCCGGCAGGAAGCCCGCGCCCCAGCAGGGCGTGCCGCCCTCCGGAGTACCTTCCGGCTGAGGCATCACCACATACGCCGGCAGATTTTCGCTCTCGCTGCCTAGCCCGTAGGTGATCCACGAACCCATACTCGGATAGCCCATCAGGATGCGCCCCGTGTTCACCTGGTACATCGCCGGCGCGTGCACCGTGCTTTCCGTATAGAACGAGCGCACGAAACACAAATCGTCCACTCGCTGGGCGATGTGCGGGAACAGTGTGGAAACCTGACGCCCGCACTGCCCATAGGGCTGAAACTTCCAGGGACTTTTCAGCAGCGGTGTGTCGCCCTTGGTAAACTCGCTGATCACCGTCCCATAGCTTGCCGGCAGCAGCGTCCCGTCGTACTTTTCAAGCGCGGGTTTGGGATCGAAAGTGTCGATGGGGCTGGGCGCGCCCACCATGAACAGGAAGATGACCGACTTTGCCTTGGGCTTGAAGTGCGGCGGCTTGGCGGCCAGCGCGTTCACCCGCTCAGCGGCCCTTGCCGGCGGATCGAGCAGCGACCCTAGTGCGATCGCTCCGAATCCGTGCGCCGCACGCACCAGTACATCGCGCCGCGACACCGCGGGACGGAAATGCCGATCGTAACCGTTAAGGGACATAGACGAACTCATTTCGATTCAATAACGCCAGACACATCTCTGGCAGGCTGCCGCCGCCAGAGAAGAATTTGCTGGTCAACTTCTGCTCCGCCGGTGATGGCGGCCTGGCCAGCGCCAGCTTCCAGGCTGTCTTGACTTCGCAGCCGCGCTTCGATTTGCCACATTCTTTTTCAAGCCGCGCGGCAAAAGCCTGGGCCTGCTCCTGCATGAAGTCACTGTTGAACAACGAGAGTGCCTGTAGCGCGTGCGTGCTCACAGGCCTTACCGGGCAAGACGTGATGGCATCCGGCTGGTCATACGCGGTGAGCAGCGGCAGGCGCACACTTCGCTTGTTGTACAGATAGATGCTGCGCCGGTTCTGCACGTTCTTGTCGGGGTTGACCGGCCATAATCCATCGCGCTCGTGCTCGGTGAAGATCAGATCGTAGACTTCGGGCTCGATCGGCACGCGTACGGGCCGGCCGCCCATCTCCGGATTCAGAGTCCCGGTCACAGACAGGATCTCATCGCGCAGCGTTTCCCCTTCCATGCGTTTGCGGTTCATGCGCCAGTACAAACGATCGTCGGCGTCGACGGTTTCGCGTTGCTTGTCGGGCAGGGCGCTCTGCCGGTACGCGCTGGAGGACACAATCAAACGATCCAAGGCCTTCACGCTCCAGCCTTTCGCGACGAACTCGGAGGCTAGCCAATCGAGCAAATCCTTGTTCGAGGGGCGGTCGCCCATCACCCCGAAATCGTTGGGCGTGCGCACAATTCCGGTGCCCATGCGGTACTGCCAGACGCGGTTCACCATCACGCGGGCGGTCAGCGGATTCTCGCCCGCTGCCAGCCAGTTCGCGAGCGCAGTGCGCCGGCCGACGCTGGCCTTGGGGATTTCGTAGGAAGCTTTGAGCACGCGCGGCACCGAGGGATCCACCGGATCGAGCCGGTTCTTCGGATCGCCCATGCGCAGCACGTAGGCCTGCGGCGCTGGTTCCTTCTGGTTGACGTACACGTAGGCCGTAGGCAGCGGATCGGGCTCGGTCGCCTCTATCTCATGCAGGCGTATGCGGAGCTTGGCGCGCTTCTCGCGATCCTCCGGAGTCATGGCGGCCACGACGATGTCCCAAGTCGGCTCTATCTGCGCATTGGCATTCTCCGCGAGAACCTTTTCCTCCGGCGTACGCTTGTCTTTCGGAACTTTCCAGGCCTGCTGCAGTTTGGGATCCAGCTTTACCAGCTCGGTTGCTTCGATGCGGTCCTCATATGGCTTGGCGAGTTGTTCCAAGGCTTCTTTGACCGGCTTCAACCGCTCCTGGTAGGCGGCATCCGCAGCTTTCCAGGCCGCTTTTTCTGCCGGTGTGGCGATCTCCACTTCCTTGCCCGCAGCGCCCCCGAACACCGCTTGCAGCCGGTAGTAATCCGCCTGCAGAATCGGATCGAATTTATGATTGTGGCAGCGCGCGCAGTTAACGGTTAATCCTAAAAATGTCTGCCCAACGGAGGTCGCGATCTCGGTGAGCACTTCCTCACGGCTCACCTCGGGATCGATGTTGCCCCCTACCAGGTGCTCCTGTCCGGCCCTCAAGTACCCGGTGGCGATCAGCGCATCGTTATTATCCGGGAACATTTCGTCGCCGGCGATCTGTTCCTTGATAAACCGATCGTAGGGTTTGTCGTGGTTGAACGAATTGATGACGTAGTCGCGGTAGCGCCAGGCGTGCGGGCGATCGGCATCCAATTCGAAACCATTGGTTTCGGCGTATCGCACCACGTCGAGCCACTTTAACGCCCACCGCTCACCATAATGCGGGGAAGCCAGCAGCCGGTCTACGACCTTCTCATAAGCATCCGGGGCACGATCATGCAGGAAGGCATCCACCTCCGCGGGTGTGGGCGGCAAGCCGATCAAATCGAATGTCACGCGCCGGATCAGCCGGATGCGATCCAACGGCTGCGAGGGGCTGAGCTTCTTGGCAGTGAGCGCGTCGAGGATGAATGCGTCGATGGGCGTGCGCACCCAGGGATCGGAAATGGCCGGCACGGACGGACGCACGACGCGCTGAAACGCCCAGTATTTCCCGCGCGCGCCGATGAATTTCGCTTCTTTGTCGGTCGAATCAGGATCGCTGCCGAACAGCGTAGCGAGCGCCATAACCATCGCCAAAACGAGCAGAAATATCTTCCGCAACGGCCCTCCTTCGGTATCAACTAGTATACTTGCCGGTATGTTGCGGCGTCAAAAATTATTATGCTGACGCGGCGCAAGCTCTTGCGTAGCGGAGTGGCCGCGGGCCTGGCGTGGTCGTGGCCGGCCCGTCCGGGCGTTCCGCCCGCGGCATTTCCGGTTCATTTCCGCAAGCCAAATCCTTACGAAAAGCTGCGCCATCTGCTGGAGCCTGGTGGCGACGAATTCGTCGTCGAAAAGCAAGCCGCCGCCACAGCCGCGCGCTGGAACCGGCTGCTCGATACCGGCACCATTCCGCTCGCCGCCGGATTTCAGGGATCGACCCCCATGCCTGCACGCTACAAGGAAATCGCAACAGGTGTCTCAAGCGCGGAATTCGATTCCACGGATCGCGGATTCGAGGCCGGCATGGCGCGTTGGATCGCAAGCTTGGGCGCTATACGGAGCGCGCGTTTCTTTGTGCTTGCGGACGACCGCTTGCGCTACGAAATCGCCGGAACGGCCAACGGGTCGTTGCAATATCGTATCGGCATCTGGAGGCAGAGCTGGCGCGGCGGCCAACTCGCGGAATTCGAACCGCTCGCAGAGACCCTGGTCACCGCGGCCCATCCTCTCTTTCACGATGCCACCGCCGAGTTGTTCGGCAAAACGGAATCGTTCGCCCGTCAACTGCTGCGCGGTGTGCCGTACTGGCGGGCCCGCCTGGATTCGGCGGCAGGAATCGACGTGTACGGCAACCACGGAATCGTGGTGGGGGATATCGATGGCGATGGCCGGGATGAAGTCTACGTTTGCCAGCCGGGCGGCCTTCCCAACCGGCTTTACAAACTTGGCGCGGGCGGCCTTATGGAAGACGTCACAGAGCGCTGGGGAGTGGGCGTGCTCGATGATTCGACGGCGGCGTTGTTTGTCGATCTACGCAACTCCGGCCGCCAGGATCTGGTGGTGCTTTCGACGGCCGGACCGCTCCTGTTTCTGAACGGCGGGGCAACCTTTCTCCACAAAGCCGATGCGTTCCGTTTCCAAACACCGCCGCAAGGCACTTTTACCGGCATGGCCGCCGCCGACTACGACCGCGATGGCCGCGTGGACCTGTATCTCTGCACCTACGTCTACTTCCAGAGCGAGGATCAGTACCGTTATCCCGAGCCCTATCACGACGCCCGGAACGGGCCACCCAATTTTCTGTTTCGCAATCAGCTTACGCCCGATGGCCAGGGATTTTTCGAAGATGTAACGGCGTCCACCGGTCTCGATGAAAACAACAGTCGGTATAGCTTCGCGCCAGCCTGGTGTGATTATGACGGCGATGGCTGGCTGGATCTCTACGTCGCCAACGACTTCGGCCGCAACAATCTCTATAAGAACGAACATGGGCGCTTTCGCGATGTGGCCGCGGCCGTAGGCGTGGAGGATATCGGCCCGGGAATGAGCGCGGCATGGTTCGATTACGATGGCGACGCGCGGCCCGATCTGTATGTAAGCAACATGTGGACCGCCTCGGGGCAGCGCCTCTTAGCCGATCCGCATTTCGCTCCCGTAGCGAAGGACGGATTGCGTGAAGCCTACCGGCGGCACACCAAAGGCAATTCGCTCTACCGCAATCGCGGCGAGGGAACCTTTGAGGAAACGGAAGCGCGGGAGGGCGTGGAGATGGGCCGTTGGGCCTGGTCAGCCGGCGGTTTCGACTTCGATAACGATGGCGCGCCGGAGATCTACATCGCCTGTGGCATGCTCACCAATGCCTCCGAAAAAGATGCTATGAGCTTTTTCTGGCGGCAGGTGGTGGCGCATTCTCCGCCCGCGCAAGCGCCGGCTCCGGCATACGAGAACGGCTGGAACGCGATCAACCAATTCATTCGCGAAGACTGCAGTTGGAACGGGCGCGAGCCTAACGTGCTGTATGCGCGGCGCGCCGGGCGGTATCACGATTTTTCGGGAGTCTCCGGCATAGACTTCGCCGAAGACAGCCGGGCCTTCGCCGTAACCGATTTCGATGGCGATGGCAATCTGGATATGTTCCTCAAGAGCCGGCTGGCGCCGCAGGTGCGCGCGCTGCGGAACGAGTGGGGACAAGCAGGGCGGTCGATCGCTATCGGCCTGACGGGAACGCGGTCGAATCGTGATGCCATCGGCGCGGCGGTGGAAATCGAGTATGGCGGCAGGCGCGCGGTGTCTTTCGTGCAGGCCGGCTCAGGTTATCTCTCGCAACATACCAAGACGCTGCACTGGGGGCTCGGCGAGGCCACGCGCGCGGACAAGGTAGTGATCCGCTGGCCCTCCGGGCTGCAGCAGGAGTTTCACGATTTCGACGCGGGGTATCGCTACCACATCACCGAAGGCGCGGGAGAAGCGAGGCGCGTTCCGTTTACGCCATGCCAGCCGGTCCAATCTGAGGCCGCCGTTCAACCCAACAACCAGCAGCCATTTGAAGAGACTTGGCTGTTGCTGCCTGTTCCGATACCGGAACAACGCACAGGGCCAGGTTTCCTGCTGTTATCGGCAGCGGGAAAGGAAACACTGCCGCCAGGAGTACCAGGCCAGGCGTTGAACCTGAGCCGCGAATCGCCGGACGTTGCGGCAAGTTATGCCTTGTTTCGCCGCTACCTGTTCGATTACCGCACAGACCTGCTCTTGCCTATGCTGATTCTGATCGACGAGCGCGGTCTGGCGCATAAGGTCTATCCGGGCGTGCCCGCTGAAAGCCGCTTGCGTGAGGATCTGAAACTCTTGCGCGAGCCCAATCGTCAGCGCCTCGCGCTGCCATTTCCGGGCCGCTATTACGCGCCGCCGGGTCGCAATAATTTTCGCCTGGGGTCGGCATTCTTTTGGGCAGGCTATCCGGAGCAGGCGCTGGTCTATCTGAACGAGGTGATTCGCGAGCAGCCGGATAACGGCAAAGCGCATCTGGCCGTTGGATACATTCACCTGGAGGCCGGGCGCGAGGGCCCCGCCCGGCAACATCTGGAGCGCGCCGTTCAACTGCTGCCCAAAGACGCGGACGCGCGAACCTATCTGGGCCGTTTGGAAATGGCGGCCAAGCGTTATCCCGAGGCGTTGCGGGATTTCACGGAAGCACTCGCGCTCGATCCTACGGCATCGTTCGCCCTGATGAGCGCGGGCCGGGCGCACGCGGCGCTGGGGGACGACGCAGCCGCCGAACAGCTGTTCCGCCGCGCGCTGGCCAACGACGGCAAGGACGCCGACGCAGCCAATCAACTGGGCCTGCTCCTGGTGCGCCAAAACCATCTGGACGAAGCGCGGCGGTGTTTCGAGCAGGCCATTGCGGCGCAGCGCGACCACGTCTGGGCGATCAACAATCTGGGCGTACTATACATGCAACTTCAAAAAGTGGACGATGCGCTCGCCGCATTCCGTTATGGCATCGAAGTGGCGCCGGATGAAGATATTTCTTATCTGAATCTGGCTCGCGTCTACGCCCGCGCGGGAGATCGCGTCAGGGCTCGGGACATCCTGCATCGGTTGATGGCGCGCCAACCATCGAGTGCAGCCGGATTAAAGGCGCTGCGGGAACTGGGCGAATAATAAATCGAGGGCATCAGAATTTTTGATCGCTCAGAACGCCCCCGCTGGGTTACAATGGCGGAAAAACAGAGGAGGGGCCATGCGTAAATCTCACTTGACCAGGCTGTGGTTGTGTTTCTGTTTTGTAACTCTTTCGCTCAACGCGCAAACGACGTCCGGTGCCATTGTTGGAACGGTAACTGACCCGAGCGGCGGGATCATTGCGGGCGCAAGCGTCACCATCACCAACATGGGCACCAATATTGCGGTGAAGACTTCGACGGACGCGTCCGGCGAGTATGTGGTGACCCCGCTCGAAGTCGGCAAGTATTCGGTAGCCGTTGAGACCCCGGGATTCAAGCGTTCGCTCCGGTCGGATATTCAAGTGAACGTACAGGACCGCGTGCGGGTGGATGCCCGGCTGGAGGTCGGCCAGGCGTCGGAAACGGTTGAGGTTCAGGCAACGGCTCCGGTCCTGGAGACGGACACCTCTTACCTGGGCGAAGTGGTGGAGAGCCAGAGGATCGTGGACCTGCCGTTGAACGGCCGGTTCTTTACGCGGCTGGCGGTGCTGACGGCCGGAACGGCGCCATCACCGGCGGGCGCCCGCGACGAGAACACAGGCGGATTCAGCGCCAACGGCGTGCGTCCCTACCAGAATAACTACATTCTGGATGGCGTGGACAACAACAGCCTCTCCGAGGACTTGAGCAGCCAGGCGAGCTTCGTCGTCGGGCCGCCGCCGGACGCCATTGCCGAGTTCAAAGTGCAGACCAACTCGATGAGCGCGGAGTTCGGCCGGTCGGGCGGCGCGGTGCTGAACGTGACCATCAAATCCGGCACCAACGAACTGCATGGGACGGCGTATGAATTCCTGCGCAACAGCGATATGGACGCCAACAATTTCTTCAACAATGCCAACGGCGCCCCGATCGCGCCATTCAAGCAGAATCAATTCGGTTTCAGCGCCGGCGCGCCGATCCTGATTCCGAAGGTTTACAACGGCAAGAACCGGACGTTTTTCTTCTTCGACTACCAAGGGACCCGCATTCGTACGGGCCAAACGTTTTTGGCCACTGTACCCACGGATGCCATGCGGCAGGGCAATTTCTCGCCGGTGAACGGCGTGGCATTTAATACGATCTACGATCCGACGACAGGAACGATAAACTCTTCGGGAGACGCCGTGGGGCGTATGCCGTTCCCCGGGAATATCATTCCCCAATCGCGTTGGAACCCTATTGCCTCCAAGTTGTTGAGCATGTTCCCCGAGCCGAACACGCCTGGCGAGTTCAACAATTTCGGGCCCGCGAACAATTACCTGAGCAATCCGGTCGAGCCCAACGACGTGAATCAAATCGATGTGCGCATCGACCAGAAGATTTCGGATTCGGATTCGATCTTCGGGCGGTTTAGCTGGTCGAACGAGAGAGACGTCCCGCCGGGCGACATTCCGCCGCCGCTGGATGCGGCATCGTTTTCGTCGGGTGTGTTCCTGCAGAAACCACGCAACGTGGTGGTGAGTGAGACGCACATCTTTACACCGCGGCTGGTCAACGACCTGCGCCTGGGTTACACACAGAACGAGTCGGACCGGCTGCAGTTCAACTCCACGATTAACGAATCCGCGCAGTTTGGCATTCCCGGGATTCCATTCGCCTCGAACAATGGCGGTCTGCCGCAGTTCGGCGTTTCCGGGCTCAGCGGCTTCGGCAGCTCGGAGTATCAGCCGACGGTGGAAAAGCAGGCGATCGAACAGCTTATTGACAGCCTGACGCTGATTCACGGCCGGCACACCATTAAATTCGGCGCGGAGCTGAAACCGCGCGTGGACTTTTCCATCCTGCAGCCGCCGGTTCCCCGCGGATATTTCGGCTTCGGCGGGACGTACACAGCCCAGAACATAGAGAACACCGCAACCACGGGTTTGGGTACGGCCGACTTCCTGCTGGGGGCCGTATCGGGGGGGGCGCAAATCTCCTCGTTCATCAACGATGAA
>Ga0302326_10001191_pt1 | contig 67433 bp, 59 predicted proteins | sample Palsa_T0_3_FD_202264 | JGI IMG/M metagenome (GOLD analysis project Ga0302326, IMG submission 202264) | Peat permafrost microbial communities from Stordalen Mire near Abisko, Sweden - Palsa_T0_3 | ecosystem: Environmental > Terrestrial > Soil > Palsa > Peat permafrost | place: Sweden: Abisko...
TTGTCCTTGCGCCGACACCACATACTTCAGGTGCTCGCCCACCGGTTGTTCGTAGCCCAGATAGTGATACTGTTCGATCAGGCCATTGAACAAGGCTTCTCGCGGCGTTCTCCGCACCTGTTCGATCCGGAGCGGCCCCAACTCGCACAGCCGGCCGCACACCGGCCGGTCATCTGCTATTACCGGTTCGGGCCGCGCTGCTTTCCCGGGCGGACGGCGGCGTACCGGCGGCAGTTCGATCTCGCCGGCGCGTTCCAGCATCAACAGCAGGCCGCGACAGACCATATCGCGTAGCGCGCCGTTGGCTTGCTTCCAATTCCAGGCTTCGCACAGTTTCCGCTGCAATCAATCGCCGGATCGACTCGATGTCGGCGAGGTTGAAGATCCGTCCGCGATATTTCCACTCGATTGCCATCTCACTAGCAGCAGTTTTCCAAAGACGGCTCCGGAACGTAAGCTTTTTCTTGCTTGTTTTGGGTTGTTTCATCGGACGACACCCGGGCGCGGTCTGAGGCGTTTCGAGCAGTTGCTCAGATTGGCCTTGTTACAAGACTTCTGACACAGGACACTAGATGGAGCAAAATCCTAAGATGCCCGCCAGGGCATCACATGGTGGCGAAACGGCGCTGCTATAAACCTTCTTCCGTATCGTGGCTGGGGAACCAGACCAGATTCGATTTTCTGACTCGAGTCATAATCGCGCACGCCTTGGGCAAGATTCGGCAAGATCTTCACGGCGCTCTGGGCTTTTGCTGCGAGCCTGCGCCACGGGTGCCGCCATTTGCTTCTCTGCCTGCTGTCGCACTGTGATCGGCGTCGAGCGAGCCATGGGGCCGTGGGCCAACTCTGGGGTCCAAGTCCGGACGAAGGAGACCAAAGCTGCTTCGTCGCCGAATACGCGCCGAAGCCCGGCACGCCCATCTGCCATGCGGAGCCGATCGTAGAGGGCTACGGGAGAGTCACACAGTATCCTTCCGACGAGGCGAAGGGTTTGCGCTACCTCTAGATCCGCCTGCCCGATAACTCCGCCGACGGTCGTGCTAACAACCACATAGTACACTCCGCTGTTACCTGGCACATACGCAGAGACGGTCACGTTTTGGATGGCGTATTCCTGGCCGGATGGAACGAACATGTCACAGGCCGTTAGGATCTGCCGGAACTGTTCGTCGCGTTGCAAGCGCTGGCGAACGGGTGCACGGCCCCGGTGCCTTGAGCGTTCGTGATGGTGGCAACGGCTGCGTGAACGACCTTCGGTGTCAGGACGGCGACGCAGGCTAACTGACATCACGACGCACGCCGGGGCCAGTAGAAACATTGTAATACGCTTGCAAGCAAACTCGCACAAGAACATTGGGACAGTATGCATCAGCCCGCCGCTTTTGCAACGCCCGATCCAGTTGCAGAAGTCCGTCGCCCGGCCATTAACCGCGAGGACGGCACGCCGCCTCCTTCACCTGGTTTGGAGCGGACCTCATTCTTGCTGAGCCGGAGTACGGCTTCGTGTTCGATGCGCTCGAAGGGGCTTACCAGCAGCGCGATGTGTTGCAAGGGACTGTTTTGGCGCAGCACTCCGTTTTGCACGTGTCTCTCAAAAAGACTGCGTGTTTGCGAGAGCTTACCGAGCCGCGCACCGCCACAGCGATCTTCCTGGCGGCCAAGCGGGTGCACGCGGCTCGAAAAACGACCCGTTTTCGCGAGACGCAGGTTGAACCGACGCGCCGAAGGTGTATACTAATCGCTTCCCCAGTTGGGGCAATTTTACAAGTTCGGAGAGATCTATGCGGATCCGGCTCTTGCCTTTTTCATTCCTGCTCTTCCTTGCGCTGCTGGCCTTGCCGGCCTTCGGCCAAGCCGATTTTGCGGGGGAATGGTCGCCCTTGTTTCATGAGGACAATCCGGAGCGGCTGCCCGGTCCGGAGCTCGGCGATTATATGGGCATCCCCATCAACGAGGCTGCCCGGATGCGCGGCGACAGCTACGACGCCGACCGGATCTCCGTCGTAACGCAATACCAGTGCCGGCCGCATGGAGGCGACTACTCCATGCGCGGCCTGTCGAATATGCGCATCGATCCGGTTATCGATCCCGTCACGCAAAAACTCGTCGCCATTCACACGCGCATGAATTTTCAGGAACAGGAGCGCACCATTTGGCTGGACGGCCGGCCGCATCCGCCGGACATCGCGCCGCACACCTTTTCCGGTTTCTCTACGGCTTCCTGGGATGGCGACATGTTGAATGTTTACACCACGCATCTGAAAGAAAGCTATCTGCGGCGCAACGGCCTTCCCCGCAGCAGCAAGGCGACGTTTACCGAGCATTGGGTGAGGCATGGAAACTATCTCACTGTGGTCACCGCTATCACCGACCCTGCCTTCCTGACGGAGCCTCTGGTGCGCAGCCAGACCTGGGTGCTGGATCCGAATCAGCGGCTGGGCCGGGATATTTGCGAATATGGACCGGAAGTGCCCGCGCCCCCAGGGATAGTCCCGGCGCATTTGCCGGGCACGAATAAGTTTCTTCACGAGGTGGCCAACTGGTACGGGCTGCCGTATGAGGCCACGCGAGGCGGGGCTGAGACGATGTACCCCGAGTATCAGTTGAAAATGCCGAAACCGGACGCTCATCCGGAAAAATGCGAGCGCTACTGCGATTGCGGCAACACGGGCCGGGGCTGTAACCTGGTGCCCGCCAAGCATTAGCGAATATTGGGGAGGAAGATCAGCGTGTATTCAAAATCGATTTTCGGTCTTGGGGCATTGCTCGCGCTCTCAACGGCCATTTCTTCGCGGGCGCAGCAAATCGAGGTACTGCCGGTACAAGGGAACATCCATGTCATATCCGGCGCGGGCGGTAACATCACGGTACAGACCGGCAAGGATGGCGTGCTGATGGTGGACACGGGACTAGCGGACGCGGCGCCCAAGGTGATCGCGGAAATCCGCAAACTGAGTTCGGCCCCGGTGCTCTTCGTGATCAATACGCACGTGCATCCCGATCATGTGGGCGGAAACGAGGCGATATCCAAAACTCGCGCCGGGTCCGCGAATGGCGCGCCCATCCCCACCGGTGGCGGAGGGCGAATTGAACTGGTAGACGGCGAGCAGCAGCTTAAGATTATCGCCCAGGAGAACGTTCTGATTCGCATGACGACCAAAGGGAACGGTGAAGCTCCGGCGCCGGAAGCCGGATTGCCCGAAGATGAGTACTTCACTCCGTTCAAGGACCTGCGCTTTAACGGCGAAGCCATCGTCATCTATCACGAACCCAACGCCCACACCGACGGCGATAGCGTGGTTCTTTTCCGCGGCTCGGACGTGCTGAGCACGGGCGATATTTTCACCCCGGAAGGCTACCCCTTCATCGACCTGCAGCGCGGCGGCAGCATCGAAGGCGAGATCGCCGCGCTGAACCATATCCTGGACCTGACGGTTCCGGGGAAAACGCAGGAAGGCGGCACGTACGTGATTCCCGGCCATGGGCGGGTTTGCGACGAAGCCGACGTGGTGGAGTTCCGCGATATGGTGGTCATCATTACCGACCGGATTAAAGACATGATCAAAAAAGGCATGACACTGGAGCAAGTGAAGGCCGCCCGGCCAAGCCTCGATTACGATACCGAATACGTCACGCCGACCAGTTTCGTAAAAGCGGATCAATTCGTGGAATCGATTTATAAGAGCCTCACGCAAGCCAAGAATGGCGGGAGCACCAAATGAAACCGGCGCTCGTATTGACAGCCCTGATGGCGCTCGCGATGTCGGTCCGTTTATCGGCGCAATCGGGTCTGCCGGTCACCGGGAAGTCTGCCGCTCCCGAAGATCTGACCGGCTATTGGGTTTCGGTGGTCAGCGAAGATTGGCGCTGGCGGATGGTGACTCCGCTGAAAGGAGACGCCGCCAGCATTCCGATCAACGCCGAAGCCCGGAAGATTGTGGATGCCTGGGATCCAGCCAAGGATGAGGCGGCCGGTTTGCAGTGCAAGGCCTATGGCGCGCCTGGGATCATGCGCGTGCCTGGCCGCCTGCACATCACCTGGCAGGACGACAACACGCTGAAAATCGAAACGGACGCGGGCATGCAGACGCGCCTGTTCCATTTCGGTGGCCAAGCGCCGGCACACGCGGAAGAATCCTGGCAGGGCTACTCGGCCGCACACTGGCACTTGAGTGAAGGCGGCCCGGGCGGTGGTCTGGGGCTGGCCAGACGGGCGGAGCTCCAATCGCGCAGCCTGGAAGTGGTCACGACGAACCTGCGTCCCGGCTACCTTCGCAAAAACGGCGTGCCGTATGGAGATAAAACGGTTTTGACCGAATATTACGACCGGTTCACGGAACCGAGCGGAGACGAGTGGTTCACCGTAACGACCATCGTAACGGACCCGCAGTATCTCGGGAGTCCTTTTGTGACGACTACCGATTTCAAGCGGCAGACAGACGCGGCGGGCTGGGATCCCAGACCCTGCTCGGCTCGATAGATCCAAATCGGTCCCGGAGATTCAACATGACGAAGATCTTGGCGCTCGCAACGGCCTTCTTCTGCTGCAGCCTCATGGCTGCTCCGAAGGAGTTGAACATCTACCTGGTGGACGTGGAGGGCGGTGGCGGCACGCTCATCGTCGGCCCCACTGGCGAATCGCTGCTGATCGACACCGGGATTCCGGGCGCCGAAGGCCGCGATCCCAAGCGCATTCACGACCTGGCGGTGAACGTTGCGCACTTAAAGAAAATCGACTATCTGCTCATCACGCACTATCACGGAGATCATATTGGCGGCGCGCCGGAGCTGTCGAGGCTGATGCCGATCGGAAGGTACCTGGACCATGGGGAATTGACCATCGAGACGGAAAAGCCCGCCATGGTGGAGCTTTGGAACAACTATAAGGCCGTGGCCGGCGACAATCGAACCATTCTCAAACCCGGCGACACCATTCCGCTCAAAGGCGTGAACATTACCGTGGTTTCCGCCAACGGAAAAGCCATTACGAAGCCGCTCAAAGGGGGCGGCCCGAACCAGGCCTTGTGCGAAAATGCGCAGCAGAAGGGCACGGACCAGGACGCCGAGAATGGCTCCAGCATTGGAATCGTGCTCAACTACGGCCCGTTCCGTTTCGTCAATTTGGGCGACCTGCCGTGGCAGCAGGAACAGCAGCTGGCTTGCCCGGCGAACGTCATCGGCCCGGTGGACGTCTACCAGACCACCCATCACGGCCTGGATCGCTCGGGATCGCCCCAGCTTGTTTGGGCGTTGAAGCCGCGCGTGGCGGTAATGAACAACGGTTCGCGCAAAGGCGGCGCGCCGTTCACGTTTGAGACGCTGCGAAAATCTCCGGGCTTCGAGGATCTCTGGCAAGGACACTTTTCGGTGAACGCCGACAAAGCGATTCAAAGCGATGAGAAGATGATCGCGAATATGGAGCCCACCGGCGAATGCAAGGGCTACTGGCTGCAAGTGAAGGTGGAATCGAACGGCAAGTACACCGTCACCAACAGCCGGAACAACTTCAGCAAGACTTATTCGGCGAGACTTTCACCTGGGACCTAAGGCTCCGCCCGGCGGAATGTCCACCCCAGACCTCCGATATTCGATCGGTCAATTTAATTCGGTCCTCCCGTTAGTTAGTAGCCCTGTGTCTAGAGTCCGAAAAGACCGCTTGCTCACGCGCGCGGCTCTGTAGATTCCGCGAGTTACGGAGCCGCGACCGTAAGGGAGCCGGTTTCGACACAGCTTGCTTGGCGCGCAGGAACACTTGTTGTATCTCTCGCGAGTGGCGGAAGCTCCAGCGAAACTGCGGGGCGCGGTGGTGATCTTCCAGACTCGCACCTCAACTGGTACATTCGCGCCAAGTTCGCCGAACTTCCAGATGGCCGCACTGGCCCTATCGAGCCGCCCGCAGCGGGCAGTTCTTTGGATCGAGCCTGAGGAATGGGACACGCTTCGCCTTCGCAAGGCATGCGCGCCATCACACTGCGCACATTACAGAGCTGCGCAAGCGCATGGGCTGGGCCGCGGGTGTGACGCGCCCGGCGCGCGGCGTCGGGGACACCTGCCGGCCGGCGTTAATTAAGGGATAGCGGCAAGCGCCGCAGTCAGCTTGCGCGCCAGGATTTTCAGATTCGGCCCGGTGTTGATGGTCCCGTGATCGCCGGGAACGTCTTCGATGCGAAGATCGGAAAGTACCTTCCCCCACCCCAACTCCTGGTCGCCGCCGAAGAACTCAGGCCGCGATTCCGCCTTAAAGAGCCAGACTGGGCCGGCATATGGTTTCGCGCGGTAGCTCTCCGCCGCAAGAAGCTGCCGCCCTCTCACATCGCTCGCCATCTTCGGCACCTCCACCCCCAGGGTGGTTGAGACTTTGTGGATCACCCGAGCTGAGCGGGAGCGCAAGCGGTCCGCCAGATGACGAAGGCCCCCCGCTCCACTCACGATTTCATTCACATGATACCGGTAACGCCGGATTCGATCCTTCCATGGCTCGAGCGCTTTACAGCCTTCCAGATAGGCCGTGTCGATGAGTGCCACAATGGGCGGCTCGATTCCGTTTTGCTGCAACTGCCGAGCCATCTCCACGGCCACCAAACCGCCAAAAGAATAGCCGAGCAGGCAAAACGGCCGGGTCTCGCCCCACTGCCGTAGCTCTTCGATGTAGCTGGCTGCCAATGTTTCGACGGTGGAAAGGCGGTCCACCAGACTGAAGGGCTGTAGCCCGTACAAAGGCTGCTCTGGCCCGAACTCCAGAGCCAGCCGCCGGAATAGAATCACTTCACCGTTCAAAGCGCCGATGCAGAAGATCGCCGGCTTGGTACCGTTCGGTTGGATGGGAACGACCGGCGCGGCCGCCTGGACTCCGGAATCGCGAATCACTCCCGCCATGGTCCGCACGGTGGGCGCATAGAACAGCGTCGCCAGCGGCAGATCGAGCTGGAAACAGAATTTGATTTCGGAGAAGAGCCGCAGGGCCAGCAAAGAATGGCCGCCGAGGTCGAAATAGTTGTCGGTGACGCTGATGGGGTGAACCGACAGCACCTCCTGCCACAAATTCACCAGGCGCTCTTCGATCTCATCTTGCGGCGGGACAAACGCGCGCTGCGCCGCAGCTCCAAAATCCGGCGCGGGCAGCGCTTTCCTATCGAGCTTTCCGCTGGCGGTCTTGGGAAGCGATTCCAGAGCGATAAATGCCGCCGGGATCATGTGCTCGGGAAGGCGCTCTCGCAAAAACGCGCGCAACGCCGGCGCATCCAGCTCAGCGTCTTTTGAAACCACGTACGCCACCAGCCTTTGGCCGCTGCCATCATCGCTCGACAACTCGGCGGCGGCAGCCAGAACCCGGTCGCTTTGGAGCAGAGTGGCTTCGATATCGCCCAGTTCGATGCGGAAGCCGCGCAGCTTTACCTGATTGTCCAGGCGGCCCAGGTATTCGATATTGCCGTCCGCGAGAAAGCGCGCCCGGTCGCCGGTCTTGTAAAGACGCTGGCCGGGACGGGAGTCGAATGGATTGGGAATAAATCGCTCGGCAGTGAGTTCGTCGCGGTTCAGATATCCGCTTGCCAGGGCGATGCCGCCAATGTGCAGCTCGCCTGCTACGCCGATAGGAACCGGTGCAAGATACCGGTCCAAAATGTACGCAGTGACGTTTGAAATTGGCCGTCCGATCGGAACGGTGGCGCATGGCGACGGCTGGCCGCAGTCCCAGTACGTCACTTCCACGGCCGCTTCGGTAGGGCCGTACAGATTGTGCAATTGGGCTCCCAATCGCTGGTAAAACTTCTCGCGCAGGCTGGCGGGTAAAGCTTCGCCGCTGGCGAAGACTCGTTTGAGCGATACACAACGTTCCAGATTGCCGGCGTCCAGAAATTCGCGCAGCATGGAGGGCACGAAATGAATGGAGGTGATCCGCTCGGACGCGATCAGGTCTGCGATGTAATTGGCATCCTTGTGACCGCCCGGCTCTGCGATGACCAGCGTAGCCCCGCGGGTAATTGCTCCGAAAAACTCTCCGACAGACACGTCGAAACTGTGTGGGGTCTTCTGCAGCACGCGGTCGCCGGCCTCCAGCGGGTACCGGTCCTGCATCCAGAGAATGCGATTGGCCGCCGCTTCGTGAGTATTGACGGCAGCCTTGGGGACGCCGGTGGACCCGGAAGTGTAAATAGCGTAAATGGCGTCGGAGGGCGCCACCGGTATCCGCGGGTTCGACGCCGGCTGAGCGTCCAACTCGTCGGACTGGCAATCCAGCGCCAGCGTAGGCGCGGGGTAACCCGCGAAGTTTCCCTGGAACTTTTGCTGGGTAATCACGCACACGGGGCGGGAATCGTCCAGCATCATTTTGAGGCGGGAGGCCGGCAGCTCCGGGTCGTAAGGGACATACGCAGCGCCGGATTTCAAGATGGCGAGCAGCGCCACAAGCATCTCGAAGGACCGTTCCATACCGACGCCGATCAGAGCTCCGGCGGCCGCTCCGCGTTGGCCAAGGTAGTGAGCCAGTTTGTTGGAACGGACATTCAGCTCGGCGTAGGTAAGCTGCCGGCCGCGAAAAACCAGAGCCGTGCGATCGGGGTTGGCCTCCGCCTGAGCTTCAAAAAGCTCGTGAATGAGCAGGCCGGGGTAGCTCTTGCCGGTATCGTTCCAATCCACCAGCAGATTTTGCCGCTCCCCCTCCGTGAGCAAAGGAACGCGCGAGATGGACTGATCCGGATCGGCCAGCAACCGTTCCAACAGGATTTGAAAATGTCCTTGCAATCGCAGGATGGTGGCGCGATCGAAAAGATCGGTGCTATACACGAACCGTCCCGCTATACTCTGCGCGTGCTCGGAAAACTCCACGAACAGGTCGAAACTGGAAGCTCCGCTGTGGATCTCCATATCGGTGACGTCCCAACCCGCGGGAAAATCGCTGAAGGGCGGCCGCATGGAGAATAAAACCTGGAACAAGGGGTGATGGCTGGAGTCGCGCTTGGGCGCCAGTTCGCGCACGATGGCGTCGAATGGAATGTCGCTGTGGGCCAAGGCGCCCAGCACGGTGCTCTTGACATGGCCCAGGAAATCCCGGAATGAAAGATCGCCGTCAACGCGGGTTCGCAAAACCATCGCGTTCAGAAAATATCCGATTAACGGCTCCAACTCCGGCCGCGAGCGCGTGTTGGTGGCGCCGCCTACGACGATTTCGTCTTGTCCGGAATAACGATAAAGCAGAACCTGAAAAACGGCCAGGAGAAGCATGTAAGGCGTAACGCCTTCGCTGCGGCCCAGTTCCTTGACTGCTTCCATCAGCGGCGCGGCGATGGTGCACCTTTCCATGGCCCCGCGGCTGGTAGGCTCGGCGGGACGCGGCCGGTCGGCGGGAAGCTCCAGCAACGGCAGGTCTTCCGGAAGCGTCTCGCGCCAGTACTGCATTTGGGCGGCGTGGCTGCCATTGGCCAACTGCCGCTGTTTCCACTCGGCGTAATCCCGATATTGGACGGCGAGCTCGGGAAGCGGAGAAGCTTGGCCTGCCGAATAGGCGCTGTACAGGGCGGCCAGCTCCGCAATCAAGACACGATATATAGACACGCCATCGAATACCAGATGGTGCAAGGTGAGATAAATCCGGTGATCGTCCTCGGCCCATCGAACCAGGCGCAGGCGAAACAGAGGCGCCACGTTGAGATCGAAGGGCTGGCAAGCGTCCTCAGTCGCGATTCGAACGGCTTCCGCTTCGCGCTGCTCGACCGGAAGATCGCTGAGGTCGATGAGCGGCAGGCGCACCTCGACGCTCGAGTCCACTCGCTGAACCACTTTTCCGTCGATCATGGGGAAGGCGGTTCGCCAGATCTCGTGCCGGCGGACGATTTCATTGAAGCAGCGCCGCAGAACCACGGCTTCCAGCGGTCCCCGTTTGTGAATGGTTACCGATTCGTTATACGCGGGAACCTTGGCTGCCAACTGGGCGTGGAACCAAATCTGCTCCTGGCCCGGTGAAAGGGGAGCTTCCGGCCCGGCGGCCCGGGCGACCAAAGGCTCCGGCGCGGCTTTGGAGATCTGCACTTCGCCCCGTCGCAGCCTTTCCAGAAGTTCCCGCCGGGCTTCCGAGATGGTTTCAGACTGCGTCATCGCTCCGTTAACTGTGCGTTACTTCGAGGCGCGAAGCCGGGTCGAGGCGCGAAGCCGGGAGTTCCGGGATGCCCTGGTCGAAACGGACGGGCAAGCCGCTCAGCCCCCGCAAACCGAGGTTCTCTCGCCAGACGAAATCGCCGGACGCCAACATCAAATTTTTCAAGCGCCGCAAAAGAGAGCTGAAAGCGATCTGTCCTTCCATGCGTGCCAAAGGAGCGCCAAAGCAAAAATGAGCCGCCCAACCGAACGCCAGATGTCCCTTATCGCCTCGCTTTAAATCGAGCGTGTCCGGGTTCGGGAAGCGTTCCGGATCGCGATTCCCCGCCGCCAGCACGGCTACTACGGACTGGCCCCGGCGGATCAACTTGCCGCCCAGCGAAAAATCCTCGTGCGCGATGCGCGCCGTATGCTGGATGGGACTCTCATATCGTAGCAATTCCTCAACCGCCGAAGGGATGAGCGATGGGTCCCGCTGAAGCGTTTGCATCTGCTCCGGGTGCTGCAGGAGCGTCAACAGCCCGCTCCCGATCAGATTGGTGGAGGTTTCCTGGCCGCCGATCATGGTCAGGATGCAGTTGGCGATGATTTCCTCTTCCGTCAGGCGGATTCCGTTCACTTCGGCTTGTACCAGCGAGAGCACCAGTCCTTCCTGCGGATCGGTCTCCTGCCGGCGGATCGCCGCGCGGAAATAGGCGGTCATTTCGCGGACGCTGGCTGCCACGCGCGCCACGCGATCCGGCTGGTGTTGAAAATTCCCGAGAATTTCCGCGAAATCGATGGACCATTGCTTCAACTTCTCGTGATCGCTCACTGGAACGCCCAGCATTTCGGCCGTAACGATGGCGGGCATCGGCGCGGCCAGATCCGCCACGATATCGGCTTTTCCACGGCCAATGAAACGGTCGATGAGGCTATCCGCTATCTCTTGGATGTGCCCGCGCAAAACGGCCACGCGCGCCGGAGTGAACGCCGCCGCGCACAGAGTTCTCAGGCGGGTGTGATCGGGCGGATCCCGAAACAGCATTTGCCGGGCCATCACCTGAACGATCGGGTTCATGGCTCCCAGTCCCATCTGCTCCAACTTCTCGGCGGTGATGGTGCGGTCCGCCGAAAAACGGCTGAGCACGGTTACGATATCCGCATAACGGGTGACCACCCAGGCATGCATGAAAGGATCCCAGTGCACAGGATCGGCTTCTCGCAGATCTCGATACAAGCGGTATGGGGAGGCCATCACCGCCGGCTCCATGAGCTGGTACAAACTAATGTCGGCGTCCATTTGGAGTCTCGGACTACTGGACCAGGTAACGAGCGACCTCTTCATCGCTCATGGAACTGAGCTGTTCTTCGAGCAGGCGATCCAGCTCCGCGGCCAGGCGCGCCACCGTTTTCGCCTCGAACATGTGCCGCAGACCGACTTGAATGCCGAAGCGCTCGTACACCCGGACCCCAACTTGAGTTGCCAGCAGCGAGTGGAAACCGAGCAGAAAAAAATTGTCGTCCGCTCCAACGCGCTCTACTTCCAGAAGCGTCGCCAAAATTTGAACCAGAGTTTCCTCGGTGGGCGTACTGGGCGCCCGGTACCCGGCGTCTTCGATTCGATTGCGGGCCGCCGGTTCCGGAAGAGCGTCCCGATCCAGTTTTCCGTTCCAGGTGAGGGGCAGGGACGAAATGCGAACGAACGCCGCGGGAACCATATAGTGCGGCAGGCTGGCCGAAAGAAATTCGCGCAGGCCGGACGCCGAAAGCGAGCCGTTTTCACGCGGCACTACATAGGCCACCAGGCTCTTCGTGCGGCCGCCGTTGGCGCCGCCGCCGTGTGAACAATCCGCCATGCCAAAAGAATGGCTGCGCGCCACCACCGCACTGGCTGCTACGGCGGGATGACGGTTCAGCGCGCAGACGATCTCGTCGGGTTCCACTCGGTGACCGTGGATCTGTTCCTGCGCGTCGACACGCCCGCGGAATGCGATTTGTCCATCCGGGAGAAAGCAACCCAGATCGCCGGTTCGATACATCCGCGCGCCGGGGATTGGATTGAGGGGATCCGGCAAGAAGCGCGCGGCGGTGTTTTGGGGATTGTTGCGGTATCCGCGTGCCACACCAGCGCCGGCAATGTAGATTTCGCCCGTTTGGCCCGTCGCGACCGGGCGTCGCGCGTGGTCCAGGATGCGGATTTGGGTGTTCGCGATGGGCTTGCCGATGGAGGGTGGCGATGAGAGCTGCTGTTTTGCGGTTGGAATTACCGCCGAGGTCGCCACCACGGTGCACTCGGTGGGGCCATAATTGTTCACCACAGTCAGGGGCAGGCCCGGCGAGGGATGGCGATGCAAGGCTTCCCCGCCCGTCAGCAAATATCGTAAAGCCGTGTCCGCCGGCCAGGAATCCGCCAGCATGGATTCGGCGAAAATGGTCGGCACGAATGCTACGGTAATGCGTTCTTTCACCAGCCAGTCGCGCAACAGATCACCCGACGTGCGCGTATTCTCGTCCACCAGCACCAGTGTTGCGCGGGCGGTCAAGTGCGGCCAGATTTCCCACATCGCGGCATCGAAGCCGACTCCGGCGATATGGCTGGCCCGGTCCTGCGGCGTGATCCCGAAGGCGCGGCGATGCCAGAAGATGAGGTTCAAAAGGTTGCCCTGAGTGACCTCCACGCCCTTTGGCGCGCCCGTGGATCCAGACGTGTAGATGATATAGGCCAGATTGTCCCGCGTCACCGCCACCGGATCGCTAATAGAATCGCAGCGCGCGATGTCGCGCGCGGCTGTGTCGAGATCGATAGTGCGTGTTCCGCTTCCGGCCGCGAGTTTAACCAGGGAACCGCGCGAGATGACGAGGGGCGCTTGGGCATCGTCCAAAATGGCGCGTATACGAGCCCCCGGCCAGGTGGGGTCCAGTGGGAGATACGCTGCGCCCGACATCAGCACCGCCAGCGCCGACACGATGAAATCGAAGGAGCGTTCCAGGCACAGGGCCACCGGGACATCGGGACCCGCACCGAGTTCAATAAGATAGCTGGCCAGGCGTCCGGCTTGATCCGCCAGTTCGCCGAATGTCATAGTATTCCCAGCGGCCGACAGCGCGACAGCTTGTGGACAAGACCTGGCAGCTTGCAGCATCAGGTCCGCCACGCAGAGGCGCCGCCTGTTGTCCGTGATCGATCGAGGAAGCAGTCCCACGGCCGCGCAATCGCGGCTGAACATGACCGGCTGAGGTGAAATAGACATGGTGAAGTGACATCAGTATGCTTGAGACCAGGCTAAAATTGAATCGATCTTCAGTACTGCGACTGCAACCGGGTTCCCAAATTTTAGTACTGAGGGGCCTTAGAGAAACACTCGTTGACGCCCAAGCCGCCCTCAGTTAGCAGCCCGTGTCTAAAGTCCGAAAAGACCGCTTGCTCACGCGCGCGGCTCGGTAGATTCCGCGCGTTACAGAGCCGCGACCGTAAGGGAGCCGGTTTCGACACAGGCTGTTAGGACACTAGCAGGGCTAGGCTGGACTGCGAACGTCGATCCTGCGGAAACCTTCAGGTTTACGCCTTAGAGCTCCGAGCGCCGTCGCTGTTCGCATTTTTCTTAGCGCCGGCGTTCGACAAACCCGCCCCACAACAGGCGCAATTACTCCGCTTTTTCGCCTCAATCCGGCAACAGGAACAAAAGTACCAACGAATGAGGTACATGCGATCCATAGACGCTGGCAATTTTTGGCTCTTTAATGAGACATGACTCGCTGCAATGAATGCAACGGAATCGTCGCCAGGGTGGATTTCGAGTGTTATCTGTGCGGCCAGCCTATACCAGGCGCGAAAAAGCGCTCCTGGCACCGGAAGAAAGAAGTAAAGCCCGTGCCGCCGTTGACGCCGCTGAGCAACCTGCTCTTTATAGCCTCACTGCTGCTGACCGTCGTTTCCTTCGTCAACAACCAGAAGATGTCTTTGTGGCTCAGCGTCACACTGTCCGGCACTCTGCTGGTCGCCCGGGTCTTCGCGGATCGCATCGCCACCAGGCGGCAGCCGGACTAGCTAAACTGGCTTAGCTAAGCTAGCGCCAGTCCTGTTCACTTGGTTTGATCGTGCCAAAGGTACATGCGGCTTCAGCCGCGTTTGTGTTCGGTGTGGAAAAGACGCGATTAAAAGTCGCGTGTACCAGCGTCTCATAAAGTGAACAGTATTGAAGCTAGCGCGCCTCCAGCGTGACCTTGCGGATGTTGGCCATGTTCGATCCATCCCGCGCTCGGAAGCCGTTGGCGCTCACCCGATCGCCGGGCTTGAGCGAATCCACCTTCCAGCCCTGGCTCAGCAAGCCGTTCGGGCTGGCAAGCTCCAGTTGCCAATTGGCCACTTTTCCAGCGCCGTCCTTTACGTCCAAAAACATAAGGACGTGGGGATTGTTCCAGGTGATTTTGGTGACGGTTCCCTTTAATGCGATGGGCTGGGTCTCGTCGTATTGCGCCTTAAACGAATGGTGCGCGACGACTGGCAGGGCGGCCATCGACAAACTGGCGGTCGCAAGCAAAACAAGTCGTTTGACTCGCATCGGCGATACCTCCAAACAGCCGGCTTTCTAAGCAACGCGCAAAACGGAGCGTGACGCGAGCCAGTTCCCGACACCCTGGGGCTGTACGCGCCGGGCCTTTGCACTTAGGCCGTTCGCAGTGAGTATAGCACCAGCTTACGGCGCCAGCTCGGCACTCGATTACGACCTATTACGACCTGGGCCCGCCATCGTAGGGCGATCCGACGAATACCCTCCGCCCATCGGCGAGCACCACTTCCCGAGTCGACGCCACGTTGGCCCCGTCCCTGGCACGGTATCCGACCACGGTCACGCGATCGCCGATCTTGAGCGACATCCGGCTCCAGCCTTGCCGCGCCAGGGTGTTTGGGCCGGCCGTCTCGCAGGCCCAATTGGCCGTCTTGCCGCCCGCGCTCACATCCACATATAGATAGACGTGCGGGTTCATCCATTCGATCTTGGTCACCCGGCCCTGCAAAGTGATCCGCTTGCTGAGATCGAACTCAGCGCCCACGGAATGGTGAGCGTAAGTCGGCGTTTCGGGCAGGGAAAGCCCGAGCAAACAAGCGAATAGGGCACATCGAGATCGCATGTTTTGCCTTTAACCTTGAGGCTAACACGACTGTTCCAAGCTGGAAAGGCCGGCTCGGTCCCATGCGGTAAGCGACCCGTAATTGACCGCTATTTCTGAGCCAGGTCCCGATAGACTTTATGGCAGTTGTCGCAGGCCTGGCTGAGGCTGTCGGTGCAATTGGTCACCGCGTCCTGGCTCTTTTGGAGGGAGGCTTTCAGGCAGTCCCTTCCAGCCGGTGCGAGGGCCGCGGCAAACTTGGCGAAATCGGCGTTCTGCACCGGCGTTTGCTGACCGTTGGACATGATCCGGCCCGGTATCATGATGAGATTTTCCAGCTCCTCAATCGCGACGGAGGCGTTCACCACGGTCTGCCACTCCAGGTCGGTCTTGGGCGGCTTCTGTTGAATTCCGAGAATGATGTTCGAACTGGGCAAAGCCACGCTGCGCATCACCTGCTTGAGGTTGCCGTAGGGCTTGGGCGTGTAGATGGGCGCCTGGGCGATGGCCGCGCCAGCCAGCAAAAGTAGAATGAGGGGCCGCAGCTTTGGTCGAAGCGCAAAGGGTGCGGCGCGCACCACCAAACGAACCAGGAACTGCTTCGCGCCGCGCTCCGTTTTGCGCGTGTTCCTAAGAAGCGCAAAGGGTGCGGCGCGCACCACCAAACGAACCAGGAACTGCTTCGCGCCGCGCTCCGCTTTGCGCGTGTTCCTCAAGAACGGCTGGAGTGCATAAGACAGCATCACGACAGCAGGCTAGCACGGCGGGGGCCGTAGGTCAGGGTGGTGGTGGCGCCGCTGGGATCGACGACCGAGATATCGTAACTGCCGGCGTTCACGGTGCCGGTAGCAGTGATGACCACCTGCGCTGCAGGCGCTTTTTGCGGGAGGAACACCGCCATAAAGCCAGCTCCCACTGCGTCCAAGCCGAAGGCAGTCGCGGCGGTCTTGAGGATGGGTGAGGAAACAGCCTGCCCGCGGGCTTGACCCGACGGGGCGCGTTTGGCAGACCGGGAGCACGGCATTGAGGGTTCACTCTCTCCGGGCATTCCCCGCGCATGCGGCGAAACTTGAGAAGTGCCCTCATGCCCCCAAACATTCCGTTGCTCCAATGTTCGAGAGTGATGACGTCCTTTATAACATTCCATGGACGCGCTGAAATTGAACCCCGATCCACGCCTGCCGAAGCCGACTTCGGCCAAGGTCACCGAGCTGACGTGAAGCTCCCTTGCGCCCGCACCGGAAACGAAGGCCACGACCTTCGGGTCGGCTTTGGGGCGGCGCAACTCGGATAGAACATTCGTGTCCAGCAGCCAGGCCATCAGAAAGAAACGTCACGTACCGGCATCGGATAGCGTTCCGGCTCGATGTTGATGTCTTTCACGGGACAGGCCTGCATGGCGGCAACCAAGGCCGCTCCGGTCGGTTCATCATTGGATTCGGCCGCCGCCGCGACTATCAGGTCGTGCATCAAAACATCTTCGACGCTTCCAAACCCGCCGCTCTTCATGCGCCTCAGAATGAGATTTTCGAGTTCCGCCTGATGGATTTCGATCGTCGTGACTGCGTGTCTCCTCTTATCGTTTTCCGATTCAGATTAAGGTATTGAGTCCGACCTTCACTAGTCCATAAATCTCTTTCAGAGACCTATCGACGAAACCCCGTCCTTGGCTTGCGATTACTGGCCGCGGGACGGGGCGGGGGGCAGCTTGCCGCCTTCGGCCAGGATTTTCATATTCTTTAAAGCCTGGGTGAACCGCGCGGTCCTTTGCGCCCTGTCCTTTTCGCGCGCGGCATCGTCGGGCAGCATGGAGTTGTCAAAGACCAAGGTATAGACAAGCTTCGACGTGGTAGCCGTTAGCGGCCTGGCCTCCAGCGTGCCGTGGTAGAGATTGTACGGTTGCCCCTCATGCACCGGCTGCGTATAGGTGTAGGAGAGTTCTGTTTTTCCCACCAGGACCTCACTGGCAACGGAGCGGACTGCGCCGAATTCACCGTCTTTTCCCGAGGTGACGGTGCATGGGATTTGCAGCCATTCGCCGATATCGCAATATTTGCCGATCCGCTTCCACAAGTCGGCGGCTGGTCGATTTACGGTTATTTCCAGAGGAATGGAGATGTATGTCGGATTTGCGACCGTTGGAGCTTGAGCACTCGCAGGCGGAGCCACATGCGCCAGGCAGACCATTGCAATGGCGCCGGCAGCGGCTTTTTTATTGAAGCTATTCGGCATGGATTCCTTCCGATTTCCTTGCAGTGTTGTACTGACGCATATTGGCACAAGCTGCCCTGGATAAGCAAGCCGGCGCTAGAAGCGCGAATAACCGCTCCCTGTGGCAGAGTCCAGGAACGGCCGATCCCGGCGACGAGCTACGCGCCTGCCGGGCGCCGATAGATGGTTCAACGTTCTTTCAGCCGCGCGAGGGGCAGACGAACAACCAGAATGCGGCACTCGTATCCGATCGTCTGCTGGGCGCTAGCGGCCCGCCCGTCGTTGGCGGGCCCGGTTGTAGCAGAAACCACGAGCCTCCCCCTCGGGATCGCCCTTGAGGAGCGTCACCGGTGAATTAACCACAGAACCAGGGACCACGCTCAACGGAGATATGCCACCAGTGTCGCGACGGCCTTAGTTTGCCCTACCCGGCGCTATACCTTTGATCGGTTCCTTACGTTCTTGACAGGGCCGCAGGCCAGGTCGTGCGCTCCGTAGGTTCCGCGGGGTTCCAGAGCCGCGACCGTAGGGCAGAAGCTCGTCAACCATCGCTCCGGGGGCATGAGGATCGGCCTTTCGTGACGATGCGCGACTCCAGCGTCAATTATACTTGTGGCACGGGCGCGGTTTCGCGCTTTCCGGCATCCGCAGTATCTCCGCCGAAACTATTGAGGAGCGAAGATTGTCTTTCGAAGACGACTCATACGAGCAACGCATACGGCGTATCGCCGAAATCGAGGCCCTCGGCTTTCAGCCCTACGGCCAGCGCTTCGATTTCACGCATACCGTCCCGCAGATTTTGGCCGAATATCGCGATAAGACCGCGGAACAACTGGAGCCGCGCGTGCAGGTCCGCGTGGCCGGGCGAATTATGACCGTGCGCCGCATGGGAAAGGCCGGCTTCGCGCACCTGATGCAGAATGGCGAACAGCTCCAGGTTTATGTGCGCAAGGATGCGGTCAGTGAAAAGGAATTCGCGCTTTATCAGCTCCTGGATTTAGGCGACCTGATCGGCGTCGCAGGCTACCTCTTCCGCACCCGCACCAACGAACTCAGCGTTCACGTCGAACACGTTTATTTCCTGGCCAAAACACTGCTCCCGATGCCCGAAAAGTGGCATGGCCTGGAAGACGTGGAAACGCGCTACCGCCAGCGCTATCTGGATCTGATCGTCAATCCGGAAGTTCGAAAGGTGTTTGTCACTCGCGCCAAAATCGTGGCATCCTTGCGCCGCCAGCTCGAATCGCACGGCTTTTTGGAAGTGGAGACCCCGATGCTCCAGTCCATCTATGGCGGCGCCGCGGCCCGGCCGTTCACTACGCATCACAACACGCTCGACATCGATCTTTATCTGCGCATCGCGCCGGAGCTGTATCTGAAGCGGCTGGTGGTGGGCGGCTTGGAGCGGGTTTACGAAATCAACCGCAATTTCCGTAATGAAGGCATCTCCACGCAGCACAATCCGGAGTTCACCATGCTGGAGTTTTATCAGGCCTACACGGATTATCACGGCATGATGGATCTTTCCGCGGAACTTCTGCGCCAGGTCGCGATCGATGCCACCGGCGGCACGGAAGTCGAGTATCAGGGCGCGAAGATCGATTTCGCCGATATCCGCCGCGTTTCGATGCGGGAAGCGGCGGGCGACGCTAATTTGAAAGGGCACGCGCTGGTGGAGGCCTTCGAGCGCGACGTTGAGCCGAAGCTTTTTCAACCGACCATGATCTACGATTATCCCGTCGAAATTTCTCCGCTTTCCAAGAATAAGCCGGACGATCCGGAATTTGTGGAGCGCTTCGAGATTTTTTGCGCGGGCATGGAAATCGGAAACGCTTTTACCGAGCTGAACGACCCCCGCGAGCAGCGCCGCCGTTTCGAAGCCCAGCTTGCCCTGCGGGAAAAAGGCGACGCCGAAGCGCATCAAATGGACGAGGATTACGTTCGCGCCTTGTCTTACGGCCTGCCTCCCACCGGCGGCGAGGGTATCGGTATCGATCGCCTCACCATGATCCTTACCAATTCGCGCTCCATTCGCGACGTCATCCTGTTTCCGCTGCTGCGTCCCGCGCAATGACCCGAGGGAGCTTCGAGCTTTTCATCGCCAGCCGCTATCTGCGCGCCAAACGCAAGCAGGCGGTTATTTCGGTGATCACCGTCATTTCCATCGCGGGCGTTGCCGCGGGAGTGATGGCGCTGGTCATCGGCATCGCGATCAATAACGGATTTCGCGACACCCTGCAGCGCAGCCTGCTGGGCGCAACCGCGCACGTGATGGTTTTGGCCAAGGAACCGTCGGAGGGGATCGACAATTGGCGCGAGCTGGATCCCAAGTTCCGCAAGCTTCCGCACGTAGTGAGCGTCGCGCCCAATCTCTACGGTCCGGTGCTCCTGGCTGGTCCGCTCGGGGGCAGCCAGGCCGGCGGCGCCGAACTCAAAGGCATTCCCATCGACAACCCGCCCGACATGCTGAAACATTTGAAGCAGGGTTCGTTTGAGAAGATGAATGACCCGGGCGGGCTCCCCGGTATTATTCTCGGCTCGCGCGTGGCGCAAAACACCGGAATGCTGTTGGGCAGCATCGTGAACGTCATCAGTCCCCAGGGAATCGAACTCACCCCGTTTGGCCCGCGCATTCCGCAGCCCACTCGCTTCCGCGTCATCGGTATCTTCGAATCCGGCTTTTACGACATCGATTCGTTCTGGGCCTTCACCTCGCTCAGTTCGGCCCAGCGGCTCTTCAGCGTCGGCGATGTGGTCAATTCCATCGAGCTGCAGCTCGACGACATTTACCAAGCTCCGGAGGTGGCAAAAATGGCCGAAAAAATCGCCGGTCCAAAGCTTTCGGCCACCACCTGGATGGAACAGTATCACCAGATCCTGAACGCCCTGAGCACGGAGCGCATCGTGACCATCGTCACCATCGGATTGATCGGGCTGGTGGCCGCTCTCAATATCCTGATCACGCTGATCATGATGGTGATGGAGAAGAACCGCGACATCGCCGTCCTAATGTCGATGGGCGCCAAGCGCCGGCAGATCCGTCGCATTTTTATGCTGCAAGGCGTACTGATCGGAGCCGTGGGCACCGCCATCGGCCTTACTCTCGGCTACTCGCTATCCATTCTCGCCGACCATTACCGCTGGCTGCGTTTGAACGAAGACGTGTATTCGCTTAGCTACGTTCCCTTCAACCCGCGCTGGGAGGATGCCATCTGGATTGCCGCCGCCGCGCTCTTCGTGAGCTTGATCGCGACGTTGTATCCCGCCAAAGCCGCCACTTCCATCGCGCCAGTGGAAGCGCTGCGCTATGAATAAGCGGGCACGGGCATCTTGTCGAGCCGCGGCCAACGGGCATCGATGAAGAATACGTATTTTATGCCCTCCATTTTGCGTTAGACATTTACAGCGGGCCAGACCTTTATTCACGTGCCTCCCGGCATTGATGCAAAACTTATCGTTTGTGAAGCAGGGCGAGGGCGGGAACTCGACATAGCGCGGGCTTATCGGGAGCTGAATAAACGTGTAAGGGATTATGTGCGAGTATGCGTTGATTCATGAGGCTTTTCACCGAGTGCTCGAAGCATGACGTTCAGCTGCTCTTCGACGGCGACGACCAACCGGCCACCGTCGTCCAACCGTTCTGCGTCGGATAGCTTCCAAGAGTAGGAGCAACACAGACCCGGACGCGGGGTGGCCGAACTCCGGCGTGTATTGGTGAACGACTGGTCGAACTTCGCCTTTTCTTCATCTGTGGCAAACTGGCGCTCGACGAGTTGCCTCCAGAAGTCTCCCCATTCTACGCGCTGTACTGCCCCTGTCCCCTCAATGTGCTCTCGCCAGTAACCGACATATTCTTCAAGAGGGGCATCGGTCGTGGTCCAAACGAGGCCCGGCGCAATGTGGCCGAAGTGGAAGTTCGGCTCAACGTTCCAACCCGAATCACGAAGCGCAAGCATACGCGAGACGTGTTCGGGGTGAGCGTAGAAGGTCTTCGCCTGGGTAAGAGTGTCAGCTGGGTACATCACAAGCCGGACGTCGCGCGACGACTGTTCGAAATGAAGGTAGGCGCGGTCGATAGTCGATCGGCTTGGCAGTTCTAACCATTCCTTTGTGAGGCCGCCGGCAATCTGATCCAACACGGCGTTCAGCCGCCGATTCACCCGGAAACCGTTGCATTTGCACCGTGCGAGCGTCATGAATGGGCCCACTCGTGGAAACCACCGTTCGACAAAGTCCAGGAAATCCACGATTATTGTCCGTTCCGCGCCTACCACAACCTCGCTCTCGATCAGATCGTACCAGGCGGCCAGGAGGTGTCGCCAGGAGACTGAGACCAGGCCACCATCGAAGCGAACAGGCGCTCCATGGACGTTGAGATCCTGGGCCTGTCGAGTGGCGACGGGGCCGTCGAGTTTAGTCTCAATTACGATCAGTAGCTCATCGCCATAATTCACAATTCCGTCCAGCACTTGCCCACGATCGGTGATTTGAACTTTTCCATCCTTTCCATCGACAGGTTGGATGTCGGCCGCCTGAAGTACACTGATGCCTTCTATCGGCTCGACGACATCGCGTGGTGAGTCGAACATTTGCCAGCGCTGAGTGTCAAATCTCCACGGCCGCGGCAACTCATATAGTTTGCGGGACGGAGCTGCGAGGGACAGCCAAACCTGGTGAGCCACGGGACAGATGCGCAACACAACGAGGAATGCTCGCCGTTAGTTGGTTTTCATGATGGGCTGGGATGTCCCTGTTCGGGTCGAAGAAGTTGAGGGTATCATTCATAGGAACCTCAGTTGGTCGGCGTCTCTTCCCAATGATGCCAGAAACCCCTTTCCGAGGCCTGTTTTACCTAGACGACAAAGTATGTCGTCTAGGAAACGAACCTGGGAGATGGAAGTAACCCGGACGACGGGCCGCCCGCAAGGGTTGGGCGTGTTTTTTGTTGAAGTGTCCGAAAGGACTATTACGCCGTTACACGCCCCAAGACTCGGGGGGGGAGCTTCAGTTGGGCAACAGGAGAAAGAACTATCCCGCTGCTCACGCTCCCAGCGTTTGGTATAGGATCTGCGCAATGAAGAATTCCAGCGGTGCGCTTCGCCGACTTGGGCGTGGTGGTGAACAGCGCGGCAGGCACCTCGACCAATTCAAAGAATGAAAACTCATGCTGGTTAATTGCCATTCGTTCTCCGGCCCGAATCGACATCGGTCTCATAGCGTCTGTTCTGCTTCGCGCCAGTTCTCAATTCTGAGATCGAGACCCGCGCGTTGCATCGCCCGAAAATGTTCTGTGTTACCGGTCACGACGGGCCGCCCCAGCCGCGCGGCCGTCGCCGCGATGAGGCAATCAGGCAGTTCGACAATCGAGCCTTGCCGGGCGGCCGCCGCCTTGATCGTGGCGGCACGGCGGTAGTCCGCAGCGGTCGGCGTAATCTCTTCGTTCTGGTCGAGCCAGGCCAGCACCTTGATTAGCTGGCTGGCCGCGTCCTTGAACGTGAAAACGCCGTGTTGCTCGGCGTAACGCGCCCCGCGTTGGGCAACGATGGCGTCGTGGCCCTTGAGAATTCGGAAAGAATGTCAGTAAAGAGGATAAATGGGAGCGCCATCGTCAGAGAGCCGGTTCGCGGCGGCTGGGGCGGCTTCGCTCCGCGTAAGCGAGAGACACAACCTCGTCGAGTAAAGCTGCGTCTTCCGGGCTGCCAAATAAACCGAGACCTTGTTCGGCAATCTGGCGGCCCGAGGCCGGAGCTTCCGCTTTTCGCTGGCGGCGTAGCCCGGCGATCGCGCGGTCGATCAGCTCCTCGACCGAGGCCACTTGGCCCGAGCGGATGGCGGCGCGGACGGCTTGCTCCTGCTCGGGGTTGAGGGTGATGGTCATGGCGGGCCCTTTCTGGTTACAAAGCCCTTTCTTTAACGCTAGCCGGGGACGGGGCGGCGGTCAAGGGGAAGAGTGTTATAAAGGGCGCTATCCCACTCTTTTTCGCGAATGAAACGCCTAATCGTGCTGTACGTCCCTCAGCCAATCTCGAACTGCGTCCTTAGTTAGCGCGGCACTTCGGGTGATCACGGCATCACCGTCCGTGCAATTGGCCCAAAGTAAATAAGATAGGTTTCTCGATCATTTGCTGATCGTAGCGGCCCTGCTATTCTCGATCAACATGCATCGCACCGCCGCCGCGCCCAACCCAACCAAATCGTCGGCCCAACCGACCTACCCGAGATTAAAGCGACTTTATGTTCACCAAACACAAAAATACCCCTGATGCGCAACCCGCCCGCCGAAAAAGCCAACCGCAAATAGCCAACCGCCACTCCCCGACCTGATGGTCCCCCTTCAGATCGTCCACGCCAAGATCGTTCAAGACGATGATGCCCGCAGCCCCGCAAGCCGCCGCGTCAACGCCACCTAAGCGCCCCACCCTCCGTCCCACCCACGCCCGTCGCCGTGTACATGATCACCTACCTGGACCGCAGCGTCATTGCGTCGGCCATGCCTCTGATCGCCAAGGAATTCCGCTTTTCGCTCATCACCGTCGGCTGGATTCTCGCCAGCTTCCGCTGGGTCTTCACGCTCTTTCAACTGCGCGGCGCATGGTTCGGCGACAAGACGGCCCGCGCCGCGCGCTCGCAATTATGGTCACCTGGTGGAGCATATTCACCACCCCCGCATGGAGCGCCGCGTCCATGGTGGTGGTTCGGTTCGTTTTTGGAATCGGCGAATCCGGCGCGTTCCCCATCGCCACCCGCTCCCCTCTCGCGCTGCTCGCTCTCACGCTGATCGCTCTCTCGCTGGATGCTCCGCGACGAACGCGGCTTCGCGCAAGGCATAGGCTCTCGCCTCGGCGCCGCTGTCACTCCCCCGCTGGCGGTCTGGACGATTCTGCGTGATTTTCGTCAGCTTGAATCGCCACGTTGTATCCCGCCAAAGCCGCCACTTCCATCGCTCCCGTCGAAGCTCTGCGCTACGAATAGCTCGCGGCCTTTTGCGCCCGGCGCCAACCAAAAAAAAACCGGCCGACCCTCCCCGAAGGGCGGACCGGCCGGTTTTCACTTCAAGTTTTTTAAGCGTCTACTGCAGCGCGCACCCGGCGCTGGTGCACTTCGCGGTGCAGAACGTAGCATCCGCGGTGCTGATGACGGAGTCTCCGGTAGCGGCGCGCGGATCGCTCGCGCCGAAGGCCGGAGTTCCGACTGCTTCGTTGATGAGCTCGATATCGTTCATGTCGACAAAGCCGTCGCCATCGATATCGCATTGCACCACCGGGATCGGGGCCGAGGCCGAGGGCCCGCCCACGAGATTCGAAAGGTCCGACAGATTGCCGTTGGCATCGATTGCCCGCACGTAATAGAGAGACTGCATCGTAGTAGGAGCAGACTCCGAGTACGTGGTGCTGCTGGTTTGCGCGATCAGGCCATACTGCAGCGGGAAGGATCCCGGAACGGTTGTGCTGGTGGCCTTAATTGCCTGCACCGCTGAACACAGGTACGAGGAGGACTCAGCGCCTTTGCATAGATAGCTGGCCTTGCCGCTGCGAATATCGTCCATGGTGTATTTCGCAATCTTTCCATCGACGCTGGGCAGAGAGATCGTGCCATCTATAGTGATCCCGCCGGCGGGAACCGTGGCGCGATAGACGTTGTACATGACGGCGTTGGGCGGCGGGTCCCAGGCCAGATTGACGGTTTCTCCCGAGGTTTGCGAACTATCCGCCCGCAAGCGCCGCGGCGCGGCCAGGGGAGTTGTCGACGCTGCGGCTCGGAGAAACACCTCGGCGCCGTATTTCTCGCGCGCCGTGCCGAGAATCAGGCCGTAGGGCGTGGCCTCCAGGGTTCGAGTACCCTCGTTGTTCGGATCTCCGAAACCGCTTTGGGTGACCTGGCTGAAGTGAGTCCCATCTTCACTGCGATAAACGTCGGTTCCGTACTGGTGCGTATACGCGGAGTCCAGCGTATTGAAAGAACCGAACTGTTGGATGGCGTCGCTCCAATCCCAAGTGCCCAGGAACAGATTCTGCCCGGTGGAGTTCTGGTCGGCGCTGGCCCCGGTGATACCACCCAAGCGCCAGAAATGCCCTGTCATGCCGTTGTCGAAGCCGTTGCCCATTCCGCTCAGAGGAGTCTTGACGCAGTTCGGACACTCGGTGTCGGTGGCCGGAAGAGTGCGGGCAGCGCCCACAATCAGATCCCAGCTATTGTCGGGGCGTATGCGGATCAGCTCCGTTGGCCGGTCCGAGGACATGTACAACTCGTTGCGGAAGACGAAAAGAGCCAGACCGTTCGGCGACAACTCAGTGGTATTGCTCTGCCAGCCGCCATTGATAACGACCGGCGTCCAACCGTAAGGAGGGGTCCCGCTGGCAGGCGTGCTATAAACGCCGTAACCCGGCCCGTTTGGCATTTCGGTGGGTGTAAATCCAGTAGTGACATAGAGCAGGTTGTTGAAGACTGCTAAATCCCACGATGGAAGAACAGACCATGAAGGAGAGACCTGCGACCAGGCGTTGTCGCCGGCCGAAGGATTGGATGAACCGATGACGATTCCTGATCCTTCGTAGGTGCCGGCGGTGGCAAACAACTTGCCGTTGTAAACCGTCAGAGAACGGAAGGAGCGGATCAGGCTGGTCGAATTCAGGTAATAATTCGCAAGGTTCGCCAGGAAGGTACCCGGATCCTGCGGAATCGGAGTCCAGGTGACGCCGTCGGTGGTGCGAAGAATGCGCGGCGGCGGGTAACCATTGGTGGGGAAGGGCATCGGTTCGAAGCAGGAGCCGGACGTTACGGTGCCGACATACAGCGCTTGCGTGCCATCCTGTTCCGTGTAGACCGCCATGCCGCGATATCCGATGTCGAGCGCGGTGTTCAGGTTCTGCGTTACACCGTTCACGACAATGCTGATCGGCACGGTGCTTGGCGACTGATAAACACGTGTCCAGGTGCCGGTGGTCGGAACATATCGCCAGATTTCGGCCGCCAGGTTCTCGGCTAAGGTAAGCTCGGGCGGGCAAAGGTTCGCCAGCACGGCCGCCGGATAGGTGCTGGTTCCAGTCCTGACGTCCGACGTGAGCATCGTAATGCAAGGTTCGGAACTGCCGGTTCCGACATACAGCGCATTGTTGAACCATTTTGCCGACCAGATCATGGTGGTGTAAGGATTGCCTCCAAGGTTCGAAAAGCCGTTGACGGAAATCCTTTTGAACTCGTCGCTGGTTGTTTCGGCCCCTTGAATGCGGCCAGAGATCTTGGGAAAGGAAACGTCACCCTGGTTCATTTGGAAATGGTCGTTGGGCGCCATGCCCATGTCATTCGAGTACAGGGGACTAAGTTGCGATTCGCCGACGGTCACGAAGCCGTCGTTTTCGTTGAGAGCGTCGTTGATCGGAACCACGCTGTCGAGGATGGCGCCCGTGACGGTAGTCAGCGAACTGTTGTAGAACCCGGTTCCTCCCCAGGTATAAAACGGCTTGAGCAGCGATTTCTCAAACTGTGGATCGAGTCTCGCCCGCAGCGCGGTCATGTTCGCCACCTCCATGTCCTGGACGGCGGGGACCAGAAGGTTGAGCGTGACGCCGTATTCGCTCTGGAGTAGCGACTCCAAAGACTCCACGGTGCTCTCATTGGCAAATGCCCAAGTGGCAAGCGCCGTTCCCTGGTTGGGGGTGGAAAGATCGAACATCCCTTTCACCAGAGGATAAATGCTGGTGTTCAGGACGGCTTCCTGTAAATCGAGACCGCCCTTTGAATGACCGACAAAATAAATCTGGTTCGTATTGTAGTAAGAGGCGACTCGCGGAATCACGCTGGCAAGCACGGCCGCGTCCGCCGCGATCGTCCCGGTGGCTGGCGTATTGTTAGTGGTGGGGCTGATAAATGCCGTCCGGTACCCAGACTGATAGGCCCAGGCGTACATGTCGTTTACCGGCGCGGCCGCGCCGTTTTCGATGCAGGGAGCATTTCCCGTGGATCCCGTCGAATACCAGTCGCAGGCGACGCCGCCCAGTCCTGGCACGAAAACCACAACGGGGGTTTTGAAGTTCGCCGTGATGGGATTGATGGCGCCATAGAAAACATTGGCGTAGAGCGGGTCCACTGTCGGCGCGGGTGGCGTCGGCGGGGTAGTTTGTGCCAGAACCGGCTGAATGGAGAGCAAACCACATGCGAGTACCGGTACTATCAGCGCTGAAATATAATACCAAGATGAAGTACTACTTTTTCGGCTAGCGTCTTTCACGAATCCTCCTAGTAGTTGATCAAACATCCGGAGCAAAGATAGTGCGCCCATAGTTGCGGCCCTGCTCTCAAAGCTGTTGATGAACTGCGAGTTAGACTAACGCAGATCTATTGTTGGGTCAAGTACTATGAGGTACTACTCCTTTATTATGTGATGTTTATCGGGATTGTCCGGCATCTTACTCCAAGGCGATCTTCCCTATCAAGATGGTTCAGAACGCTCAGTTCAACTCGAAGCAGCAGGCCGAATCACGCGAATGTCGTCCTATGCTCCCCACAAACTACTAGCTCTTGCATACCCTGGCGACGGCGTGTAATGCTGTAGGATCGGAAAAAGGGCGCTACGGGCGGGAACCGGCTCTCTGACGGTCGCGGCTCTGTAACGCGCGCGATCTACTGAGCCGCGCGCGTGAGCGAGCGGTCTTTTCGTACTTTTGACACGGCCTGTTACTTAAAGAACACAAGAAAGGCATCGAAAAGTAGACTCACGATGGGGGAATCGAAGGCCAGTCTTCAGAGTTTCGCAAGGGCGGGGATGAAACCAATGGAAGCTGTAATTTGTAATAACTGCGGTTGCCCAGACGCGCTGCCTTTGCATAAATTCAGGCTCGAACCAGAGGGTCAGGACGCCTGGGTGGTGCAGTGTTCGCAATGCGACTTGGTCTATCTGAATCCGCGGCCGGCCAGAGAGAGAATGGGGATCTACTATCCGCCCAATTACCAGGCCAACATGTTGAAACTGCTTGCCAGAGGCGAGACGAATCTGATCGCGAAGTGGGGCTTCAGCATGGTGCGGCGGCGCCGCACGCCATCCAAACAAGGGGTCCGGCTGCTGGACGTCGGATGTTCCAACGGCGCCTATCTGGCGGCCATGCGAGCCAAGGGCTGGGAAGTGGAAGGGGTGGAATTCGACACGGACGCCGTCGAGTACTGCCGCAATTCGCGCAACTTGAAGGTGACCCAGGGGGACGTGGAAGACGCTTTGGGCCAATTGCCGGGCAACAACTTCGACGTAGTCACGATGTGGCACGTCTTGGAGCATTCGTTCGATGCGGCGGCGGCGCTCAAGCAAATCCACCGGGTGCTGAAGCCCGGTGGCGTCCTCATGCTCGAAGTGCCGAATTATGCGTCTCCGCTAGTACGGCTGTTCAAACGATATTGGTTTCCCATGGATATTCCGCGTCACTTGTATCAGTTCACTCCCGCTACCATGAAAGCCATGCTCAGCAAGGCGGGATTCCACAGCACCCGTGTCAAGGGTGTGCCTTCTCCGGAAGCGCTGGTGTGGAGCGCGATGGCGGCGCGGCAAGGATCGCCGATCGATTTTAACCGGGGCGACACTCTGGGCTTGAATCCTGTGGCGATGACCCTGGCGTTCCCGGTGAGCTGGGTGATGGCTCAATTTGTCATGAGCGACCACATGGCGGCGGTGGCCGTCCGGGGGAACTGACGATGAGCGAACTTCCAAATATTCTGCTGATCAGTATCGATTCCCTGCGTGCCGATCACCTTGGCTGTTACGGCTTTCCGAAGCCGACCAGTCCTTTTATCGATAGTTTGGCCGCGCAAGGCGTGGTAGCCGAAACACTTCTGTGCCCAGGTCTGCCCACGTATCCTTCGTACACTACCTTGTATACGGGCCAGCATCCGTTGACCCACGGCATTCTGGCGCATGGCAGCGATGCCAAGCTGGATCGAAGCGCGCCATTTTTGCCCCAGGTTCTGGTGGAGGCTGGCTACACCACGTGCGCCATCGATAACCTGATGCATGGCCGGATCTGGTTCGGCCGGGGCTACGAGTACTACATCGATCCCAGCGTCCGGCTGGCGCTCCTCACCATGAACGTGACCTGCGACCAATTGAACAAGCGCGCTATTCCCTGGTTGCAGGAACATAAAGAGGAGCCGTTTTTCCTGTTTATTCATTACTGGGACGTGCATTGGCCTTTCATGCCGCCGCCCGCGTACAACAATCTGTTCTACGATGGGGGCAATCCCACCGACCCGAAAAACAAGTCGCTGGAGGAATTCTGGAAGCACCCGCTGGGCGCGGTGGCCAAACAGACCTGGCTGCGGACTCCGAAGGGACCGATTACGGACCCAGACTACGTTTCAGCCCTGTACGATCGGGAGCTGCGCTATCTGGACGATGGGATTGCGCGCCTGGTGAATGCGCTGGATGAAGCAGGATTGACTGACAATACCCTGGTGCTGTTTACCGCCGATCATGGCGAAAGCCTGACCGAACACGGCATTTTCTTCGATCATCACGGGTTGTACGATTGCACCCTGCACGTGCCGTTCATCGCGCGCTGGCCGGGGCGGCTGCCGGCCGGAGTGCGGCTGCCGCAAATGGTCCAGGTGAGCGATATTGCGCCGACCCTGCTGGAAGCGGCGGGATTAGAGGCGCCCGAAACCATGGAGGGGCGAAGCTTCTGGAAAGCGCTGACCGGCGAAGATAAAAAAGCCGGCGGACACGCGCGCGTGATCAGCGCGGAGAACACCTGGCAATCCAGTTGGAGCTTGCGGACCGATTCGCACAAGCTGATTCTTTCGCGGGATGGGGATTATTCGGATCGCCCGGCGAGGGAGCTGTACGATCTGGCGGCGGATCCGAACGAGGAGCATGATATTGCGCCGGAGCATCCGGAGATCGCCGGGGCGATGCAGACCGAGCTGGAGTCCTGGATCGACGAACGGCTGCAGGAGCTGGGCAAGCCGGCCGACCCGCTCACCGTTCAGGGGCCGAGCATGAGAATGACATTGATGCAGAATCCGGATGCATAAAGCCAAACGTTAAAAAGGAATTGAATTATGGAAGAAGCCACTACGCGTGAATTGATTGAGACCTATCTGAAGGCCTTCGAGCACGGAGAGCTGGAGCAGTGCATGAATTGCTTCGATTCCGACGCCACGGTGGAATGGCTGATGGGGGAGTATCGCGGCAAAGAGTCCATTGAAGAATGGCATAAGGACCGCTTCGCCGCGGGCCTGAAAATCCTGCGCGTGGATGGAATGAATATCAAAGGCGACGTGGCGACGGTGCGGGTAACGGTGACTTCGAAACGCCTGGCGGCGTGGCGCATGCCGTCGTTGGGTGGGGTGGTGACGGTGAAGTTCCAGGATGGCAAAATCCACGGCACCAAGTTCGCTGCGAAATCGATCAATCCGCAACAGAACTGGTCCTGACCCGTCCGAAAAGACCGCTTGCTGACGCGCGCGGCTCAGCAGATCGCGCGCGTTACAGAGCCGCGACCGTGAGGGAGCCGGTTTTCAGCCTGTGCACTATAACGCGCGGTAAGCCAAGTCCCACTAGTACTCACTGCCGGAGGTAAGGCCCCGGAAGGCTGGAAAAAATCTACGAAATAGGTTACTATCTGGCACTGGGCAAAGGACGACTGTGACCTCGTAGTTGCCGAGGCCGATCAACGCGGATCGGCGTTGAAGCTTCCCTACCAAGTTTCCGAAGTGGGCGGCCAGACCCTTGTGGAGGCAATCCGTCTTATCACCGTACTCTCTGCTCAGGTGTATAGGTATCTTACAGTACCTAAAGTACTTGACACATTGGTGCGGTTCGAGCGAACAAAGAGTATGCGCAAGTTGGCGGGTGCAACACCTGGAGGGAATCTGGTGACCATTGAGATGCAGGAGACAACAACGTGAAGCCAACTCGCGACGAGATTCAGGATTACATACTCGCCACGCTGCAGGAGCTCTCCCGCGACTGGGACTATTCGCGGCCGGTGGGTCCCGATTCTTTGCTCTTCACGGAACTGGGTTTGGAGTCGCTGGATGCCGTGGTGCTGGGGACCACCATTCAGGAACATTTCCAAAAACCGCTGCCGTTTTCTGAACTGCTGTCTGACATCGGACGGGAGCAGCGCGATCTGTCAATCAAGGAATTAGTGGATTTCGTGGATCAGCATCTGAAAGAGACGCCGCTCGAGACAGAACCGACAGGAAGAGTGCAATGAGCAAAGTCCGCACGCTCTTGATTGGTTTGGACGGGGCCACGTTCGATGTGCTGGACCCGATGATGCAGTCGGGCGCCATGCCGTTCCTGAAATCGTTTTTCTCCGTTGGCGTGCGCGCCAATCTGCGCACCATCGTGCCGGCGCTCACTCCGCCCGCCTGGACTTCGCTCGTCACCGGAAGAACGCCGGGACAGCACGGCGTCTTCGATTTTTTCCGCATGGAGTCCGAAGAAAGCCGGCATATCCGCTTCTTTACTTCGCACGATGTGCAATGCGACACCATCTGGTCCATCGCATCCGGCAGTGGGATGCGGGTTACGTCGCTGAACTTTCCGGCGATGTTTCCTCCGCCGCGCATCTGCGGCAACGTGGTGCCGGGATGGGTGCCCTGGAAGCAACTACGCCTGGCGTGCTGGCCTCAGGATCTGTTTGAGCGGCTCAAGAGCGTCCCCGGCTTCAATCCGCGCGAATTGGCGATGGATATCAAGCTCGAAGAAAAGGCGACGGAAGGCTCGTCGAATTACGAAGAATATCTGCCGTGGATTCAGATGCACATCCGGCGCGAGCAGAACTGGTTTGAAATTTTCCGCCATCTCACAACCGAAGATCCATCGGAATTGACTGCCGTGCTTTTTGACGGCGTCGACAAGCTGCAGCACTTGTGCTGGCGTTTTATCCGGCCCGAAGATGCCACGCCGCTGCAAGAAGAGTGGGAAGTGCAGATCCGGGATCTTTGCATCGAATATTTCCGCAGCCTGGACCAGATCATGGAGCGCATGTGCGAGACAGTGGGGCCGGAGACCACGGTATTGCTGGCTTCCGATCATGGCTTCGGTCCGACGTACAAAGTTTTTCATGTAAATGCGTGGCTGGAGCAGAACGGATATCTGGCGTGGTCCGACGCGGCAAAATCGCAAGCGCCGAACGGCGCGTTGTTGGGCGTAGGGCAAGTAGCGCGGCACACCTGGATGCTGGATTGGACCAAAACGCGCGCTTATGCCGCTACGCCGACTGCCAATGGTATATTCATTCCGGTGAATCGCGACGGTAATTCGGACGGCGTTTCACCCGAGGAATATCCGTCCTTCCGGGAGCGGTTGATCGCCGATCTGCGAGCGGTTCGCGATCCGGAAACAGGCGAACCCATCGTGACCGGTCTTTGGACTCGCGAGGAGTGCTTCGAAGGTCCGCATGGAGGCGTAGCGCCGGACCTGACGCTGGCATTCGGGGATGGCGGATTGGTTGGGATACTTCCTTCGGCGCACACGCTTTCGCGGCGGCCAATTACCGGCGGCGCGCATCGGCCGGTGGGAATTTTCGGAGCCAAAGGCCCCGGCATCCTGAGCGGCGCCTTGGCCGAAGAAATGTCGATTCTGGATGTGGCGCCGATTGTGCTTCACAGCCTGGGCCTGCCTGTTCTGGAAGAGATGCAGGGCGGCGTACCATCCGATTTATATGAAGCGGCGGCTTTGAAATCGCACCCGGTGAAAAAAGCCGGAGGCGCCGGCGTGCCGGCGGACAAGCCGGTAGAGGACGATACGGCGCCCGTAATGAGCCGCGAGGATGAACAAGCGGTTATGGAGCGTCTGCGGGAACTCGGGTACATCGAATAAGAACATAGCATGCCAAAAATCAACGTTAACGGAGTGAATCTTCACTACATCACGATGGGCTCCGGTCCCGACATGGTGATGCTGCACGGCTTTCTCGGGAATCTCGCGGTGTGGCACCTGAATATCATTCCGCAACTGAGAAAGTACTATCGCGTGACCACGCCCGATCTGCGGGGACACGGCTATAGCGAGGTAACTCCGACCGGTTATACCTGTAAAGACCTGGCGGAAGATCTGCGCGGCATGCTGGACCAGCTTGGCATCGAGAAGCCGATCCTGGTGGGGCATAGTTATGGCGCGGATGTCTGCATGTATTTCGCGCTGCTTTATCCGGAGCGCGTTTCCAAGCTGATTGCGCTGGAGCCCGGGCTGGCCGCGCTGGTGCATCAGCGCAAGGATCATGCCTGGCCGGGTTGGGACACCTGGGCCGCCAAACTGGAGGAAGTTGGTTTGGTGGTGCCGCCCGACAAACGAACCGATCTCGAATTTCTGCTCCAGCTCAGCCTGGAGACTCCGAAATTCTACGGACCGGCGCGCGGCCTCCCACGTAATCGCGAGCCGCTGATCAATCTGATCCGCAACACGACGTTGATCCAGGATTACGAATTCGTCGGCGACCTGACGCTGGACGCAGTTAGCCGCATTCGCACGCGCACGCTGCTGATGTATGGCGATAAATCGCATTTCCTGTCGTCGTACGAATATCTGCATAAGGTGCTGCCGAACTGTGTGCCCGTGCTGCTGCCGGGCGGGGAACATTTCGGTCCCCTGGAACAACCGGAGTTGCTGACGCAGAATATGCTGGAGTTTTTGGGGACGGACACCCGGGTTTCGAATCTGGGAAAGCCGGACGATTTGCCGCTGGGGGCCTGCGCCACCTGATCGCGGCTACGGGGTCAGATTGAGAAGCACGATTACGCCGCCCGACGTATCCGGCACGACAATATCCGGCAAGCCCGCCTTCGGCGATTGGCCGTGCAGATTCTCCACGAGGATGCTGCCTGGCGATGGGCCAGTGCCGATGCTGAACGGTGTCGCGTAAGTCGCGCTGCCTTCGCCGAGGAATATCTCCAGCGTGTCCGACGCCAAAACCCCGATGTCCGGGATTCCATCCCCGTTGAGAATCGGACACCATAACGAAGAAATCCTCGGTCTCTGTAACATACTCCGTGAGGCTTGCTTGGAGCGTGAAGCCGCCTTTTCCATTGCCAAGATACGCGTACACGTATTCCGTGTTCCAGACAACCAGGTCCAGGTTTCCGTCCCCATTCAGATCCACCAATACTGGCTGTTTAGTGTTCGTGGGAGTAGTCGACGCTACCTCCGTGAACCCACCATTTTGGTTGTTCAAAAGCACGGTGGCGCTGATATACGGTGCGCCAAAGCAGGTCAGGACGAGATCCGGCCAGCCATCGTTGTTGATATCGCCGACTGCAATCCCGGAGAACTTACTCGCGGGGGGACTAGCCATAATGTCGGTAGGACTCTGGAACGTCCCATCCCCATTGCCCAAGGCGATCAGATTGCCCGAAGTGGCGAAATCCACCTTGCCATCGTGGTTGAAGTCGCCTACCGCAAGAAATCCACCGGAAGGCGTCGGGGTGGTGCCTGCGAGCGTGAACGCTCCCTCGCCGTTTCCCAGATATGCCACCACGGTTCCATTCGCGGGAACCAGCAAATCGGCCTTGCCGTCGCCATTGATGTCGGCAGCCACCAAGCAACCCGCGCCGGCTAGAGTGATCGCGTTTCCGGGAGTGAAGGGCGCCAGATATTTGCCGGTGCCGAGCAGAATGGAGACGCCGGTCGGCGCGCTGACGGCCAGATCGGGCTTGCCGTCGCCATTGAAGTCAGCTTTCGCGCCACAGGTGGCTCCGCCAGTAACGCTGGTCCAGATGCCATCTTCCAGGAAGCCTTTACCCTCGTTCAGCAGCACGGAAATGGCCTCGAAGCCGCCAGTGACGATGTCTGTCCGGCCGTTGTTCAACAGGTCGGATATGACAGCATGGGTGCCCGCTCCAGCGTTCTCCTGGACGGCGTAGCTGACCGGCTTGGTGAATTTGCCCCCACCCTCCCCATAGGCAACATAGGCGAGCCCGGAAACCAGATCCGGGATTCCGTCGCCGTTAATGTCGCCGATCAGTAGATTGCCGGCCCCGGGCAGGTTGATAACCTTTGGCCCGGAGAAGCCTCCCGCCCCGTTTCCAAAGTAGAGGTACACATCGCTGGAAAGTGGAATGCTGATAGCGATGCTGGGGGGGGCCGCCCTTGGTTAAGCTTCCGGCGGCAATAGCGACTACGTTCGGGCTGGATTGCGTGCTAAACGTCTGCGGGGTCCGAAATGTACCGTTGCCGTTACTCAGCAGGACAGCGAAGCCGCCAGGCACGGACGCAGCGAGATCCAGATTGCCGTCCTGGTTGAAGTCTCCAGCTGCGACATCAAAGCAGCTAGGCAACGAAGCGACCAGCACGCCGGAATTGAAGGCCCCGCCTCCCTTGCCCGTCAGCAGCCAGACGCGCTTTGGCCGGCAGTCACAATATCCGGGATGCCGTCGCCATTGAAATCGCCGACCAGCAAATCATAGGACTCATCGTATCCATCGTCATATGTGATTGTATAAATCGACCCTTCTTGAAAAGTGCCGTCACCATTGCCCAACGACACGGCCACGCTGTCATAGTAGCTCTGCAGCAGATCGACTTTTCCGTCGCCGTTCAGATCGGCAGCGATAATGCCCGGGTCCGAACCGGACGCAGACGTGAAACTGACCGGGCCGGGACGAAACGTGCCGTCGCCATTGCCGAACTGCACATTCATACCCTCCGGGCTGCTGACAATCAAGTCGGGGATTCCATCGCCATTGGTGTCAGCCACCTGAAAGCTCTTTGCCATTAACCCCGGATAATCCCGCCGAGCAAAAAACGTCGGCATCTTCGGCGTAGCCGCCATTGCCCAGAAATTCATCGATACGAAACCAAAGGCCAGAAATCCACTCAGTTTGACCTTTTTCATCATTCCTTCGCTCCTTCCGGGTCTTCCGGCGGGATTCTAACTCAGCGTCGCGCAAAATCGTCCCACCATTACCCTCCTTTACAAAACGGCGTACCACCATGCCTACGAACCTCTTCCGGCTGGGGCTCGGCGTGTCACGGCGATAAATCGCATTTCCTTTCGTCATACGAATATCTGCATAAGGTGCTGCCGAACTGTGAGCCGGTGCTGCTGCCGGGCGGGGAACATTTCGGTCCGTTGGAGCAACCGGAGTTGCTGACGCAGAATATGCTGGAGTTTTTGGGGACGGGCACCAGGGTTTCGAATCTGGGAAAGCCAGACGATTTGCCGCTGAGAGCCTGCGCCACCTGATCGCGGCTACTGGGTCAGATTGAGCAGCACGATCACGCCGCCCGACGTATCCGGCACGACAATATCCGGCAAGCCCGTCTTCGGCGATTGGCCGTGCAGATTCTCCACGAGGATGCTGCCTGGCGATGGGCCGGTGCCGATGTAGAACGGTGTCGCGTAAGTCGCACCGCCCTGGCCGAGAAAAACGCCGATGCTGGTCAGCCCCGAGAGCAAAATGTCCGGGATACCATCCCCGTTCACATCCGCCACCGAGCCGATTCCGCTTTCGGCTTCGAGAAGACCCTGCAGCGTTGTGAGCGAAGTAAATGTCCCGGCACCGTTCCCTAGATATATTTCCAGGCTGCTTTCCCCAAACGACCCAACCAATAAGTCCAGATTTCCATCCCCATTCAGATCCGCCAGGATTACCTGGTCCAACGATCCACCATTGCTCGTCGATGTTGCCGCGAAACCGCCCCGCTGGTTGTTCAACAAAACTGTTAGGTCGTCCTGGTAGGATTCATTGACGAGCGCGAGGTCCGGCCAGCCGTCGTTATTAATGTCGCCGACCGCGATGCCGGAGAACAGGCCGGTGGGCGGATTAGCCATAAGAGCGGTTGGAGCCTGGAACGTGCCATCGCCATTTCCCAGCGCCAGCAGATTGCCGGTGGTAACGAAATCCAGCTTGCCATCGCCATTGAAATCGGCAATTACAAGGGATGGCTGAACATTCGCGGGCGTTGGAGTGGTGCTTGCCAGCGTAAACGTGCCATTGCCTTTGCCCAGATAAGCCACCACCGTTGCGTTCCCCCCTCCGGCGAGTGCGATGCTGGTTCCGGCCGTGAAGGGAACCAGGTATTTACCGGTTCCGAGCAGGATCGAAATCCCGGATGGCGTGTTGACGGCCAGATCCGGCTTACCGTCTCCGTTGAAGTCGGCCGTTGCGCCGCAAGTCGTCCCGCCGGTGACGCCGGTCCAAATGCCGTCTTCAAAGTAGCCCTTGCCCAGGTTCAGCAGCACGGAAGCGCCGAAATCGCCACCGACGACGATGTCTTTTAATCCGCTCTTGCCCAGGTCGGCCAAAACGACATTGGAGATCGCGTTGTACCCTTCGACCGCATAACTGACCGGCTTGGTGAAGGAGCCGGAGCCTTCCCCATAAGCTATATCAACGAAACCCTCGTTATAGTTGCCTGCCAGAACCGTGGAAATCAGATCGGGGATTCCGTCGCCGTTGACGTCGCCCAGAGCCAATCCATCGCGGAGACCTCCTGGCAGAACGACTGTTTCAGGGCCGGAGAACCCTCCGGCCCCATTGCCCGCGTAAAGATAGACTTCGTTCGTTCCAAAGCCGCCGAGCGCGATACTTGGCGACCCGCCCCGCGTCAGACTGCCGACGGCCAGCGCCACCGGCCCCGCCGGCACGCTGAAAGTCTGTGGCGATTGGAATGTGCCATTGCCATTTCCGAGGAACACGTCAAAACCCGAGCCCGTGCCCGGCACAGTGACGGCTAAGTCAAGTTTGCCGTCCCCGTTGAAATCCGCAGAGGCGAGATTGAAGGCGTCCGGCAGAGAGATCGCGACCACAGGAGAGTGGAAGGTTCCATTTCCGACTCCCGTCAGCAGCCAGACGCCGGCGTTAGCACCGGTTGCGACAATATCCGGGATGCCGTCGCCGTCGAAATCGCCCAGAACTAGGTGGGTGAGCTGATTTTCATCCATGGTATATATCACGGAAGACTGAAAAGTTCCGTCGCCGTTGCCCAGAAGCACCTGAATTGAGCCATGCGCGCCGCCAGGCGCCCTAGGGCAAGCCGCCACCAGGTCTATCTTTCCATCGCCGTTAACATCGCCGACGGCAAACGAGAAGGGCACGTCCAGCTCCGGATACCCGGAACTGCTGATATACGGTTGAAACTCGCCATCGGCTTTGCCGAGCCACACAGTGACCAGACCTCCGGCCATGGAGATCAAATCCGGGATTCCATCGCCGTTGGTATCCGCCACCTGCACGAAACCGGTCGTGTCCCCGCTGATCCCCGGATAGTCCCCCCGCGCGAAAAACGTCGGCATCTTTGGCGTCGCCGCCATTGCCGCGAAATTCATCGATAGGACACCAAAGGCCAGAAATCCGCTATGTTTCATCTTCTTTATCATCTCTTCGATCCCTTCGGCGCCTGCAGGTGGCCGTATTCTAACACCGCCAGCACGCAAATCGATCCACCATCGCCGTGCTTTACAAAACGGGGTACCACCCTTCCTACGAACCCCTCGCGGCTCTGGTGCTTGACGCATCGCGGGCGAACGCGCGGGGAACATTTCGGTCCCTTGGAACAACCGGAGTTGCTGACGCAGAATATGCTGGAGTTTCTCGGGACGGACATTTGCCGTTGGGAGCGGTTCCGGCGATCGACAACGGGGGCGGTAGAATGGCAATGGATGCGTATTGCGCTGGTTTGTGGCGTGGCGGTGCTAGCGGTCGGCCTGGTTTGGGCCGAACGGTTGGAAGACACCTTCTACGTCCCCCTGGACGATGCAGCGATTGACTACGCGGGGCCCGTTTCCGATCCCATCGCGCGGGTTGAAAAGCAGCTTGAAACCCAAAAGATCAAGCTCGAATACGCGCCGAACGGCTGGGGCTACCTGCCCGCTGTTCTGAAGCAACTCGGAATCAATATCGATTCGCAGGTGCTGGTTTTTTCGCGCACCAGCATTCAGAATACGCACATCTCGCCGCGCACGCCTCGCGCAATTTATTTCAACGACGATACGGCGGTCGGATTTGTGCAGAATGGCGACGTGCTGGAACTGTCCGCCATCGATCCCAAGCAAGGCGCAATCTTCTACAGCCTGGACACCGAGAAATCCGATCGGCCCGAGTTCGCGCGGCGCGACGATTGCCTGCGATGCCATCAGGGCGCGCCGACCATGGGCATTCCGGGAATCATGATCAGCTCGGTGCATCCGAATACCGATGCCGAAGGGCGCGAATCGCATGGCAGCGCGTTTATCACGGACGGTCGGACGAGCTTTGCGGAACGCTGGGGCGGATGGTACGTCACCGGAACCAGCGGGGCGCAAGTGCATCTGGGAAACAATCCCGAACTGGCCGATCCTTTGAATCCGGGACGCGCATTGAGGGAGGGCACGCAGAACGTAACCAGCCTGGGCGACCGGTTCAATACTTCCCGCTACCTGGCGCCCGGCAGCGATATCGTGGCGTTGATGACGCTGGAGCATCAGACACGCATGAACAATCTGATGACGCGCATCGGGTGGGACGCGCGCATCGCGTTGCGCGAAGGGAAGGGGACGTTGGATGCCGCGGCGCGGGATCGGATCAACGGCGAAATCGAAGAGATGGTCGGGTACATGCTTTTTGTGGATGCGGAGCCGCTCAAGGATCCGGTGAAGGGCGTCTCGACGTTCACCAAAACGTTTGCGGAGCGCGGGCCTCGGGATGCGAAAGGCCGGTCGTTGCGGGATTTCGATCTGGAGAAGCGCCTGTTCCGCTATCCGTTGTCATACCTGATCTACAGCGCGGCTTTTGACGGGATGCCGGAGGTGGTGCGGGAGCGGGTCTACCAGCGGCTCCACGAGGTCCTGACGGGCAAGGACAAGAGCCAGATTTTCGCCGGAATTTCTCCTGCCGATCGCTCCGCAGTGCTCGACATTGTGCGCGCTACCAAATCAAAGTTGCCGGAATATTGGCTGGCTGGCAAGTAATCGAGTAACAATAGAATCAATAAGACGTCCTAGTAACCGGCCCTGGAAAGAGCCGGGGATGCCCGCCGGATATAAGTGACCCTGAAATGGTCAAGCGTCTGCGAAAAACGCGGCCTTTACCGTCGAGTTCTTCCAAGGCGCCGCGACGTGTTCACAGCTTGGTTTCAGAGGTTAAATCGGTTGTCGGAAACAAACGCCGGGTTCCACTGCACCTTGGCAGGTTCTTTGAACTCGGGATTTTCTTCCTTGAGCAGCGCTACCGTCGCCACCACGGCTGCATCCTTGGCTTCTTCCTCATCCACGGCCGTAATTTCGGCTTCGTGATGGTTGTCGCCGAGTAATTGCAGACGCCAAGTGGAGTCGCCGGAAGCTTCGAGAAGCAGCCAGTAAGGACCCAAGCGGGTTGTGAGTTTACGGACCAAGGGGGGGTGGCGAAGCGGGCGCTCAGATTACCAGCGCGGGCCTTTACTGCGTCCGCGGTTGCCTCCTCCTCCACCGCTACGATTGCCGCCACCACCGGGACGGCCGCCGCCGCCCGAGCGCTCTTCGCGCGGTCGCGCTTCATTGACGTTCAAATCTCGGCCGTTCATGTTACGGCCATTCAGACCGGCGATCGCATTGGAGGCTTCATTCCGATTGGTCATTTCGACGAAAGCGAAACCGCGGGGCTGGCCCGTATCGCGATCACGCACGATATTCACTCGTTCCACGGCGCCAAATTCGTTGAAAGCCGCTTCCAGGTCTTCCTGGGATGTTTCGTAGGAAAGGTTTCCCACAAAGATGTTCGTCATGCGGACACTCCTTAGCTGCGGGATTACGCGGCAGCGTGATTCACGGTTACAGGCGAGCTGGCGAACGCCGGAACGAGGCGAAGGCGCGAGCAAAATTGACTGGTTTTCATGGTAGCACGGCCGCTGCGCGAAACCCTACGTCCTTACGGTTACGGCCAGGCCGCGCGCGATGCTCGCGACGCTTGGTGAGCCTCTTAGTACTTCCGTTTATGTGATAACACTGAGCCGTACCGTCTCTATTTGAACCGGGCAGGCTATTTCGAGGCTTTCGCCGCCGCTCTACAATCGGGTCGTCATGGATTTCAACGACCTCCAAACGACCCTAACCGTGGTGGTCATATTAGCCGGGTCGGCTGCGGTAATCTTCTACGATCAGCGAAAAAACCAACGCCGCCAGCAACAAGAACAGCGCTTCAAATCCCAGATTTATGGCGTTGGGTATCCGCTGGGCCCCGGGATTTTCGAACATCCGCCCCTGGAATACGCGCCCGCACGGAAACTGTCTGCGGAACGTCCCTTGGAGCCGACGGTTGGCATTGCGAAACCGTCCTGGCCACCCGTGCGGCCGCGGGAACGCGAGACAGTTGCTGTGCAATTGGCGTCGCCATTCACCTCCACGCTGCCGGCGTTTACGATCGACGTTGCGCTGTGGGAAAGCCTCATCGGCAGCCAGCCGCGGCAGAGTCTGCTGCCGGCGGCGAACGGCAATTCCGAACCAGCTTCGACCGTTACCATCGAAGCCGCTTATCGCATGATTCGCGATGACAGCCCGGATACGGCTCCCCTCAACCGGCCGGGCGGAATGATGCAGCAACCGGAACTGGAAGAAATGCTCCAACGCCAGGAGCTTTTCACCGGCCTGGTGGTTTCCATCGGCATCAACGACAGCGATAGCAGCATGTGGCACAGCCAGGGCCTGATGCAGTCTGTGGGGAACTACATGGTCACTCTGCTGAGGGAACAGGATTTCTGCTGCCGCACCGCCTATGACGAATTTGTGATGCTATGCCGGGGCGAGCAAGGCGCTCAGGCGCAGCGGCGGCTTAATCGCATTTCCGAGCGCCTGTGGGACTACCAACTGCGCCGCTTCGGTTCCTGCTCCATTCTGTTCACTTGGGGCGGAGTGCAAGTTCAGGATCAAACCTTGGCCGAGGCCATTGCCTCCGCCAACGAACGGATGCGCGAAACCAAGCGAATCGGAATTTCCGCGCGCTCGCATCGACGGTCTGTCTGACCCGCTTTCTTCTTCGGGTTACTCCAGGAGCCGCAATCTTCTCCGCGGCTTCTGGAGTTTTTTTGTTCTCTCGCGTTGACTTCGCTGGAGCCGGGGATTAAGGTTTGAAGATGGCTTGCCGGATTGCGTTGCTCCTGGCTTTTGCCGTGGGGTGCGCATGGGCGGCGCCGCCGGCTATGAAACATGAATATGCCGAAGTGAATGGAGTGCGTCTGCATTACGTCACCGAGGGCAAAGGACCGCTGATCGTCTTCCTGCATGGCTTCCCGGAATTCTGGTACGAGTGGAAGGATCAGTTGCCGGAGTTCGGCAAGGACCATCGCGCCGTCGCGCCGGACATGCGCGGTTACAATCTTTCGGAGAAGCCGGCGGGAGTGGATCGCTACCAGATGAACGATCTGGTGGAAGATGTCCGCGCCTTGGCCGAGCATCTGGGCTACAAGAAATTCATTCTGGTGGGGCACGATTGGGGCGGCGGCGTGGCATGGAGCTTCGCCATTGCGCATCCCGAATATTTAGAGAAGCTGGTGATCGTGAATTGCCCGCATCCGGCGATTCTGGCGCGCGAACTGGCCGAAAATCCCGCGCAACAAAAGGCCAGCCAGTATATGCTGATGTTCCGCAGTCCCCAGGCCGAGCAGTTACTTTCGGCGAACAATTATCAAGGATTGGTGGAGGGCGTTCTCGGGGAGGGTTTGAAAACCGGCGTGTTTACCGAAGCGGACAAGCAGGCGTATATCGAAGCATGGTCGCAACCCGGCGCGCTGACCGGCGGATTGAATTATTACCGCGCGGCCAATCTGGGACCCCCCGCACCTGGGACAGCGCCAGGTACAGAAGGTCCTGCTCCGGCCGCTGCGTTTGGAACGGACGCCGGCAGTCTGGTAGTGAAGGTTCCGACGCTTGTGATCTGGGGAGAAAAAGACACCGCACTGTTGACGGGGAACCTGGATGGTATGGACAAGTATGTGCCGAACCTGACCATCCAACGCATCCCGGACGGGTCGCATTGGGTAATTCATGAGAAACCCGCGATGGTGAACGGGTACATCCGCGAGTTTATACGATAGCCCGCCTGGAGACTGGCAGGCTAAGACAAAAACCACGTGCGCCGCGCGGGGTTTTTTATTGGTACGGACAAAACCCTCAAACTCCTTGAACAGATCGAATCTGATCTCCAAGTGACCTCACCGCCGTCGTCAGCACATCCACCCCCACCACATTAATCAGCTCCAATCCGAGCAACAGCGATTTCACCTTCGGACTCCTGTGAAACATTCTGCATCGAAGCCAGGCAATAATCCGGCAACGCCTTCAGAGCCTTGTCGAAATCGACATCCTTCATCACATCAGCCACAGCACGGGATCGCGCCGACCCGCGCCTGCGGTCCAGCTGCCGGTCGGCGGCGCTCAGGAAAATCTGGAGGAATCCGCTGGGACCAATGCCTACATCCCGGTCGCCCGCCCGCACCACGAAGAACGATGTCCGGAAAAACGCCATAGCGCTGACGCCGGCAACAAGGATTTGCGTCAAATGAGATTTGTCGAGCCAGCCGTTCGCCTGCATCAAACCGAGCGCGCTAGCCGAGGCGGCCCCGTTGATCGCAATATAGACAATCGCCGGCCAGCATTTGATTGCCGCCCATGGATCGTCCTTGTAGCGAGAAATCAACTCGCTGGCCCAACGACGCCGCCCAACAACGCCACAGCGGCCCAATCCAGCCAGCTCCAATTCATGCTGTCGCTTTTCAGGCAGGACGCGCGAGCTGCACAACTTTTCCGCCGTTGTTGGTCAGCCGTATCGCTTGCTCCGGAGCTTCGCCATCGATCGTTATATACCCCGCATCCAGCAAGCTTTTCAGAGCCGCGCCATATCGCGCCGGCTCCATGCCGCTCTGCGCCTGCAGATCGAACATCGGGAGCGACCGCTGTGTCTGCCGGGAGAGGACTTCAAGCAATGTTAACGGGCTAGCCTTTGCCGGCTTGGCGTACTTCTTGTCAGCTTCCATGTAGGGCAGAAACGTGCCCGGTCGTGGCTTAAAGTCCGACATCGGCTTGAGCGTATCACAGCGGCACCTCCCGCCGATTCGCCAATCGCCATCCCCCGCTATAATGTTGAGCGATGGAAAAACAGATGTTCGACAAAGGCCTGACCATCCGCGGCGAGATCTTCGGCGCTGAACTGGCCGAGAAAAACTGGGCCGCGGCGGACGATTTCAACCGCCCGTTCGAAGAGCTGATAAATCAGTATTGCTTCGGCGAAATCTGGGGACGGCCCGGTTTGGATCGCAAAACGCGCAGCATCGTGACGCTTTCGATGCTCACCGGATTGAACCGGCCCAATCAGATTCGCGCACACGTGAAGGGCGCTATCGCGAACGGCGTCAGCAAGGACGAGCTGAAGGAGTTGTTCCTGCAGGCTGCTATCTATTGCGGCGTACCGGCGGCCGTCGATAGCTTCCGCATCGCCCGCGAAGTGTTTCAGGAGATGGGCATCTGAACCAGTGCGTCCACGCCGTTTATGGTGTTGCGCTAAACTTTCGCGGCGAGATCGAATCCCTGGGCGAGCAGTTGTACCGCGATCCCTACAAGAAGCCGCCTATCGCTCCGGTGCTCTATCTCCGGCCTCACAATACGTGGAGCGCCAGCGGCGCGGCCATTTATCTACCCAAAGCTGCGACAACTTTGAGAATGGCGGGAACTATCGGTGTTTTGATTGGCCATTTCAATCAAATCGCCGGTTATGTCGCTGTCAACGACGTGAGCATTCCTCATGCGTCCTATTATCGCCCTGCGATTCGGCAGCGCTGCCGCGATGGGTTTTGCGTGATTGGTTCTGAAACGATGGATCGGAAGCCGCGCGAGATTCGAATCTCGATCGACAACGAACTTCGATGCCGCGCCAACACTGAGGATTTGGTCCGCCCTATCGACCGGCTGATCGCGGACATCTCTGAGTTCTTGACGCTGCAACCAGGCGACATCGTTCTCGCCGGCGAGCCGCCCGATGCACCCCTCGCAAAGGCCGGCGACCGGGTGCGAGTTGAAGTGGAGGGATTAGCGGCGATCGAAAATGAGGTCGTGCCGGAATGAAGCACGCGCGCGTAGCGTATGCCGGCGCTATCCATCGCGCCACTCCTCACCCAAACCAGCAGAACGGCTGCTTGCGATTGGCCGACGGGAGGCTGGTTGAAGCACAAGCTGTTGTTTGGCTTCCGCCCATCCAGCCTGGAACAATTTTTGCGCTGGGTCTCAACTATGCCGATCACGCCAAGGAGCTCGCCTTCAAATCGCCCGACGAGCCGCTGGTTTTCTTGAAAGGCCCGCAAAGTCTTTGCGGGCACCTGGGCCAGACGCGACGGCCCCGCGATGTGACGTACATGCATTACGAATGCGAGCTGGCGTTCGTGATCGGCAAAACGGCTCGCAGAGTCGCGAAAGAAGAAGCTTACCGCTACGTTGCCGGCTACACCGTCGCGAACGATTACGCGATTCGCGATTACCTCGAAAACTACTATCGTCCGAATTTTCGCGTAAAGAGCCGTGATTTTTCCACGCCGATTGGTCCCTGGCTGGTGGACGCCGCCGATGTCGCCGACCCAATGAACCTGCCCCTTCGCACTCTGGTGAATGGCCGGGTAACGCAAGAAGGCAACACGCGCGACATGATTTTTGATATTCCCGCGCTGATCGCCTATCTCAGCGAATTTATGACGCTGTCGCCCGGCGATATTATTTTGACCGGGACGCCCGAAGGTCTCGTCGACGTCCAGCCGGGCGACGAAGTGGTAACGGAGATTGAAGGAATCGGAAGTTTGAAAAACACCATCGTCGCCGACCCGGGGGAGCGCACCCATGTTGGATGAAATCAATGTTGGATGAAATCAATGTTGGATGAAATCAATGCTCGATGAAATCACGATCCGCGATGCAGCCCGGCGGTTGGACGAATCGGAACGCTCGCGGACGCAGATCCGGCAGCTTTCCATTCAGCATCCGGGCATGACCATTGACGACGCTTACTCCGTGCAAAAGGCCTGGGTCGCGCTCAAGACCGCTGCCGGGCGCGCAGTGAGAGGCCACAAGATTGGCCTTACATCCAAAGCGATGCAGTCTTCGTCTAACATCAATGAGCCCGATTATGGCGTGCTGCTCGACAACATGTTCTTCGCCGACGGCTCCAGCATTCCCACCGACCGCTTTATCGTCCCGCGCCTGGAAGTGGAGCTGGCCTTTGTTCTGGCTAAGCCGCTCGCAGGACCGAACTGCACCATCTTCGATGTGCTTTCCGCCACGGACTACGTCACGCCGGCTGTCGAGATCATCGACGCGCGCATCCAACAGGTGGACCCCGAAACAAAAGCCACGCGCAAGGTTTTCGACACCATTTCCGACAACGCCGCGGGCGCCGCGCTGGTGGCCGGCGGCCGGCCGTTTCGTCCAATGGATACGGACCTGCGCTGGGTCTCGGCGGTCTGCTATCGCAATGGCGCGATCGAGGAGTCCGGCGTGGCCGCGGCCGTGCTCAATCATCCCGCGAACGGCGTGGCATGGCTGGCGAACAAATTTGCCGCGCACAACGTCAGCCTTGCGGCGGGCGAATTGATCCTGGGTGGATCGTTTACGCGTCCGGTGCCCGCGCGGCGCGGCGACACCTTTCATATCGATTACGGACCGTTCGGCTGCATTTCGTGTCACTTTGAATAAATAGCCATGGAAATAAAAGCCAATACATTCAAGGCCGCGCTGAAGAGCGGCGAGCGCGCGCAGATTGGTTTGTGGGTTGGCCTGGCCGATCCTGTCTGCGCCGAGATCTGCGCGGGCGCGGGGTTTGACTGGCTGCTCATCGACGCCGAGCATGCGCCCAACGACCTCCGGTCTATCCTGGCTCAACTGCAGGCCGTAGCGCCCTATCCCGCGCATCCTATCGTACGGCCGGTTTCAGGCGACGTTCAGCTCATCAAACAACTGCTCGATATCGGCGCGCAGACCTTGCTGGTGCCCATGGTCGAGAGCGCGGAACAAGCGAAGTTGTTGGTGGCCGCCATGCGCTATCCACCCGCTGGAATTCGTGGAGTTGGAGCGGCGCTGGCGCGCGCTTCGCAATGGAATCGCGTCGCGAATTACGTGCATGACGCCAACGATCAAATGTGCCTTCTGGTCCAGGTGGAAACGCGCCCTGGGCTTGAGAATCTGGATGCCATCGCGGCTGTCGAAGGCGTGGATGGAATCTTTATCGGGCCGGCGGATCTGTCGGCTGCGCTCGGACATCTCGGCAATCCCGGACATCCTGACGTGCGGCAAGCCATCGAAGACGCCATCCGGCGCATTCGCGCGTCGGGCCGCGCAGCGGGCATTTTGACCTCCGATGAAGCGCAGGCGCGGAATTATTTGTCTCTCGGCTGTATGTTCCTGGCGGTCGGGCTGGACGGCAATTTACTGATGCGCGCAACTCAGGATCTCGCCAGAAAATTCAAATGATTTTAGTATCCATCGCCAGATTTAATTCCACCTCCTTTGAGCATCCTACCGCGCTGAGGCGCGATGCATGGAGCCGGAAACTTTGCTGCTGCGCCGGGAGCGGCTTCTAATCGCAGAAGACCCGGGCGGCAAGCTATGGTCGATGACCGTTTGGTGCCTTGTGCCCGTCTTTGAGCGTGACTTCGGCTGTTGCGATGCATTGCTTCGTGGCGAGTCGGCCTTGAAAAAGGTTCGGCCCGACCCGCTGGAGAGTTTGTCGCTTCTCTCGCAAGCCGAGCCATGCCCGGGTCTGAAAACTCAGACTGGAGGAATTAAGACAGTGTCTGGCGCGCCGTCGCGAGTTTCGTGAGCTGCGCGCGATGGATGAGTCTCGGCGTTCAGGTCACTTGGACGCCTTGAGCTTCCACACGTCCCAGGCGCGTACGAAACCATCCTGAGGCGCGGTCTTGCGGGCTTCCTCCGGCTCGAAGTACGTGACCTTCCCGCCCAGCAGGATCGCCTGCTCTTCCAACCTCGCATTGGAATCGAGATAAACCGCGCGGCCCACCGCTTCTTTCACCGTCGCGCCAACCACGGCCGCGCCATGTCCGCGCATCAACGCCGCCGGATAATTTCCCAGCACTTTGGCCAGCGCCAGTCCGCGCTTCTGGTTGGACACCAGCATGTCGGTCATGCCGTCCACGTCGCGGATCTCAAATGTCGGAATGCCTTCGCCGATGAACGCCGCCATGTGCGAAAGCGCGCGCAGCGGCACGGAGCTGACGCTGAACGGGATCACGGCCGGCGAATGATCGTGAACGACGGCCATCACGTCCGGGCGCGCTTTGTAGATCTGGCCGTGGATGAAACGCTCCCGATAGCTCAATCGAGCATCGTCAATCGGGTTGCTGTCCAGATCGTACTCGATGATATCGGCCGCCGTCACTAATCCCGGCGCGAGCGAGCGGGAAAGAAAATAATGGTTGGGATTCGCGGGATTGCGCACGCTGACGTGCCCGTACCCGTCCAGGATGCCTTCCGACGCCAGGATGCGATTGGCGGTAACCAGATCGTCGATCACACTGGCGCGCGCCGGATCGCCCGGTGGCTTGGTTTGCGACATTGCTGCGCCCGCGAATACCAACAGGAGTGCGAATTTCATGATGGGATTCTATCAATAATGGAACTGGATGCCGCGTGACACGCTGCTCGATTTCTTTCTGGACTTCGCGGGGCTCGACGATGAGTTCCTGATTTACGACGACGGATTCCACGCGCGGCATTACCGCTATCGCGAAATTGCGGAGCGCGCGCGGGCGTTTGCGGCGAAGCTACGGGAAGCGGGGATCGGCCGGGACGAAAAGGTCATTCTCTATAGCGAGAACCGCCCGGAGTGGATCATCGCGCTGTGGGGATGCCTGCTCGAAGGCGTGATTGCGGTTCCGATCGACTATCGATCGTCGCGCGAATTCGTGGACCGCATCCACGCCATCGTCGGAGCGCGATTGGTCCTGACCGGCGACGAACCCGGCATGTACGATGGCCAGGCCGCCGCGTCCACTCAGCCGGCGACGATCGCCAGGGATCAAACCGCCGAGATTATCTTCACCTCCGGGGCGACTGCCGAACCCAAAGGCGTCATTATCACGCACCGCAACATCCTGGCTAATATTGTTCCGGTCGAAAACGAGGTGAAAAAATACCTTCGCTATTTTCGCCCATTCGCACCCATCCGATTTCTCAATCTGCTGCCGCTGAGCCACATGTTCGGGCAAGCCATGGCGACCTTCATTCCGCCCATGCTGCCGGGCGTGGTGGTCTTCATGCGCGGATTCGCTCCGCATGAAATTCTGCGGCAAATTCGCTCCCGTCGCATTTCGGTGCTGGTGTCTGTCCCGCAGATTCTCGAAATCCTGCGGACGAATTTGATTCAAATGTTTCCGGAGCTGCGCCAAATCAAGCCTCGAAGCGGCCATTGGCTGCTGCGCTGGTGGCGTTATCGCAAGGTGCATCGATTGTTTGGCTGGAAGTTCTGGAGCTTTATTGTCGGAGCTGCGCCGTTGCCGGCCGACCTGGAGGCGTTCTTCTCCGAACTCGGTTTTTTGGTGATCCAAGGCTACGGGCTGACGGAGACCGCGCCCATAGTCACGCTAAATCATCCGTTCCATGCTCGCAAAGGAAGCGTCGGCAAACCGATCGGCGGCGTCGAAGTCAAGATCGCTCCCGACGGCGAGATCCTGGTGCGCGGCGACAACGTTACCTCCGGCTATTTCCAGCACCCGAAGGAAACCGCGCGCGCTTTTGAAGATGGCTGGTTCCACACCGGCGACATCGGCGAGATGAAGGACTCTGGCGAGCTGAGTATTCTCGGCCGGAAGAAGGAAATGATCGTGACGCCGGAAGGCCTCAACGTTTTCCCGGAAGATGTGGAGAGCGTGTTGAAGCAGCAGCCCGGCGTTCGCGACGCGGCGGTGATCGGAAGCGGCCGCGTGCAAGCAGTGTTGCTATTGGAACCAGGAACGAATCCTGAGGAGATTGTGCGCCGGGCGAATGCCCGCCTAGCCGATTTTCAGCGGGTGCGCAATTTTTCGATATGGCCTTACGACGAATTTCCGCGTACGGAGGGAACCGGCAAACTCAAGCGTCATGAGATCGCCAAGCGAGTGCCGGCCGCTGAGGCTTCGGTCTCCGAGTTCAGCGTGCCGGCCGAAGACCTTACATCGCTCGAACGAGTGGAGCGCATGGTGGCGCTTGGCTTGGACGAAGACCAACCGGAAGCCCGCGGCGCTGCGGAGGCCGTTGCGGATTTCCCCGCCTGGAATCGAAGCACGCTGGCGCGAACAACGCGGCGTATTTTTCTTCCGGGATTTCTTCTGCCGCTGAATCGGATCTTCGCCCATGTCCACGCGCACGGCTTAGAGAACCTCACCCATCTTCAGCCGCCGGTGATCTTCGCCGCCAATCATCAGAGCTACATGGACGTGCCGGGGATTCTCGACGCGCTGCCCGCGCACTGGCGCTACCGCGTGGCTCCCGCCATGCGCAAGGAATTCTTCAACGAACATTTTCACGGGCGCAGTTTTACCAATAGCCTGAATTACTATTTATCCGCGCTGTTCTTCAACTGCTTCCCAATCCCGCAGCGCGAGCCGGGCGCTCTGGCTACTCTGCGCTATATCGGGGAACTTTCCAACGACAGGTGGTGTGTGCTCATTTTTCCCGAAGGCGTCATGACAGATGCGGGAGAGATCGGGCCATTTCAACCCGGAGTTGGAATGATTGCGTCCAAGCTCGGTATACCGGTAGTTCCCGTTCGCATCCGGGGCATGGATCGCGTGTTGCATAAGTCTTGGAAAATGGCGCGTCCGGGACGCCTCGATATCGCGTTTGGCCCCCCGCTTCGCTTGACCGGAGACGATTATCTCGCGCTCGCGCGGCAGGTGGAAGACGCCGTCGGAAAACTCTAGCGACCTGTGTCAAAACCCGCTCCCTCATCACGGTCGCGGCTCTGTAACGCGCGGAATCGACTGAGCCGCGCGCGTGAGCAAGCGGTCTTTCCGGACTTTCGACACAGCCTGGTCGCGATCAAAACAGCTCAATCTGCTCCTTAGGCGTTGGCTTGGGTTTGCGGGGCGTTCGCAGCGGACTGCCCACCACGCCAAGAACCTGGATACGTGAAAGCGCCGCTTTCGGAACAAAGATGCGCTGGTTTTGGAAACCCGGGTCGGGCGGAACCACCGAGAATCCGAACGCGTCCAGTTGCAGTAGATTGTTGGAAAGGATACCGTCCATGGCGTCGCCGTCCCGAAAATACATCCGCAGCCACAGTCCTTCCAGCTTGGGCCGGGTGGTAAACAGGCGTAGCTCCTTGCGCGGCTCGCCTTGCTGGAAATCGCGCACGAAGCAGACCAGTTTCACTTCCTCGTAGGGCACCATGCTGACGGATCCGCTCTGCGTCATCAATTCGAGTCCGGCGGCCATTAAATAGCCTGGTGGATTGACGAAACCGGACAAGGTGTCGCGGTCAAAACGCGAAATTAGAACCTTCTTGTGGGTTGAGACCCCCAAATTGCTCCTTTAGGACCAGGCTGTGTCGAAACCGGCTCCCTTACGGTCGCGGCTCTGTAACGCAATGATCTATCGAACCGCTAGCTTAGCTAGGAGGGGCTCGAAGGTGCCCCTTCCCTCGTTTGCGCCGCGAACTCACTTTTCTTCCAAACAAATTTGCGGATATTGTATCATTGGCAGAATGCGATCCGTTGACAGGATCTCGGCTCATATCGCGTCCTTTCTCGACTTTTGCCGCATCGAGAAGGGGCTGTCGAGAACCACTGTATCAGCGTATCGTGCTGATTTAAAAAGATTTTCCGCTTCGCTACAGGCAGATGACGAGATCGGCGGCCCGGAACCGGTCCGGCGCCATATCGATACGCTTTATAAGGCCCGCATGGCCAGCCGGTCCATTGCCCGCCACATCACCACGCTGAGGAACTTTTACGCCCACCTGATCGAAAAGGGCGTGCTGGAGGCCGATCCGACGGCTCATCTGGCCGCTCCGCGGCAGTGGCAAAGTCTTCCTAAATATCTTAATAAGAAACAGATCGACGATCTGATGGCCTCCTGCGACAGTACCAAACCGCAGGGCCTCCGCGATCGCGCCATGCTGGAATTCCTGTATGCCACCGGCCTCCGTGTTTCCGAACTGTGCGGGGTCCGGGTGTCGGAAGTGGAAAGGAATATGGGCGTGGTGCGCGTGGTCGGAAAGGGCAACAAGCAGCGAATGGTACCAGTGGGCAAAGATGCACTGCTGGCGGTTGAACAATACCTGGGCAACGGCAGGCCGCTCTTGTTGAAAGGACGCGCCAGTCCGTTCCTGTTCGTGACCAATCGCGGTGGGGCGATGACGCGGCAGGCTTTTTGGCAATTGTTGGCGCGCTACGGGAAGAAGGCGGGAATTTTTCACGATTTGACGCCGCACGTCCTTCGTCATACATTCGCCACACATCTGCTGGAGGGCGGAGCGGATCTCAGGAGCCTGCAAAGCATGTTGGGTCACTCCGATATTTCGACCACCCAGATTTATACCCATGTACTACGTTCCCGGTTGCGGAGAACCGTGGACGAGCATCATCCGAGAGCTTGAGCGGTTTTTTCGGCTGAAAAGTGTGCGGTGCGGAGCGTGCGGCGGCGCCTTGCGCGCCAGGTTTACTGGAGAGACCGAAACGATGAGCGATTACATGTTTATGCTCGAGAGCCACCTGAGCGCCGACCAGAGCCGGGCGGTTTCCGAGATCCAAGCGGCCGCGACGGGCGCCAACCTCAACGTCTTTTTGACGGGCGGGGCGATGCGCGACATGTTGGGCGGCTTTCCAATGCTCGATATCGATTTCACCATTGAGGGTAACGCCATCAAGGTGGCCCAATCGGTAGCCAAGAAGAGCGGCGCGAAAATTCTGTCGGAAGACGATAACCGGAAGCTGGCGCATCTGCTTTTTCCGAGCGGCGTACACGCCACCACGGGGATGGCGCGCCAGGAGAAGTACTCGAAGCCGGGGGCCAAGCCCGCGGTGAAGCCCGCTACCATCCATGAGGATCTGCGCGGGCGGGATTTCACCATCAACGCCATTGCGCTGTCGCTCAATCCAGCGTCGCGCGGATTGCTGCTCGATCCGAATAATGGTGTTGGCGATCTGGAGCGCAAGGAACTGCGCGCGGTCAGCAATTACACGCTCTATGACGATCCAATCCGCCTGTTGCGGCTGCTGCGATTCAAAGTGCGGCTGGGTTTCGCCATCGAAGAGCGCACCAAGATGCAGTACGACAATGCGCGGGAAGCGCAACTGGAGACGCGCATCGCGCCCGCGGATCTGCTCGAAGAGCTGCGCCGCATCGCCAACGAGCCCAACTGCGCGGATATTATCCGGGTGCTGGAAGAAGAGAAGCTGCTGCATCTCTTCTCGCCGGATCTGGACGGCGCCAAATTGAATCACCCGGGCTTGCAAAAGCTGCAGAAGGCACGGCAACTGGTGCCCTTCGGCATCGATATCCATTTGGAGAGTATGGGGCTTTTTCTATACTTTCTGACCGAGAAACTGCCCGCCAAGGAGCGCGCCGCGTTTACCAAGAACATGGGATTGAGCAGGCGGGAAGTGGACCAGTGGCAGAAGCTGGAAGCGAAATCCAAGAAGCTCGAAAAGGACTTGAAGTCGGCCAAACTGCAGAAGCCATCCAAAGTTTATCAGGTGCTTTCGGCGGCTCCGGGCGATCAGATTCTGTTCTTGCTGGCGCATTCATCCGAGCGCATAGTGAACGACCGCATCAAGAACTACCTGGCTAAATATTTGCCGACCGCGCAGGAAGTAACCGACCGCGATGTGCTGGCCACCGGTGTCAAAGCCGGCACGCCAAAATTCCAGAAGGCCCGCGAGCAATTGATTCTGACGCGCCTGGACGCGCGCCCCAAGAAGATTCCGCCGCCTGAGGAGACGCCTGGCCCCGGTGGGCCGGGACACGGTCCTGGCGGGCACGCCCCCGGGGGAGTTCCCGGAGGGCCTGGGCACAACGCCGGCCAAGGGCATGCTACCGGACCGGGGCGGCCGCCGGGGCCAGCGATGGTTCGAAAGTCCATGTAAAGCGGTGTGCTGGTTCTTGCTTCCAAATCTCCGCGCCGCCAGCAGATTTTGCGCGACGCCGGGATTGCATTCGCAGTGCGAGCCGCCGATGTTCCCGAAGAGCGACGCGTCGGCGAGCCGCCCATCGTTTATGTGCGGCGCCTGGCGGAAGCCAAGGCCTTCGCGGTGCCAATTCTGGCGGGCGAAGTAGTGTTAGGCGCCGACACCGTGGTAGTGACCGACGGCCAGGTGCTCGAGAAGCCGAGCGACGCCGCCGATGCCCTGCGCATGCTCGCCCTGCTCACCGGCCGCGAGCACCAGGTGATTACGGGCATCTGCCTGCGGAGCGAATCGCGAAAAATCGTCGATACCGCCACCACGCGCGTACGTTTCGTCCAGCTCACCCCAGACGAAATGCAAACGTACGCTGCCAGCGCGGAGCCGATGGATAAGGCGGGCGCGTATGCGATCCAGGGCTTGGCGTCCAAGTTCATCGACCGCATCGAGGGAGACTACTTCAACGTTGTTGGGCTGCCGGTGGCGATGGTGTACCGGCACTGGAAAGAGATCGCGGGCTAGGGTGGCGGCTCATTTCAGCCCGGTATGGGTGTAACGCGCGGCTACTGCGCCGCGCGCGTGAGGAAACGCAATCGTCGGGATAAACCGGCGTGCAGTCGGGGATGAAAGAGCCCCACGAGAAAGGAGTAGCGAACCAGTGTGAACGCCCTCGTACTGGCCCGATTATCGGTGTTCGCAGGAGTGCGAACACGGCACCGTCTTAGCATCGCGTCAGAGAGCCGCGAGCGTAAGGGAGGCGGTTTCGACATAGGCTGCCAGCGCCGGGGAGAGTTCCACGACGAACGTCGCGCCCCGCCCCTCCGGTTCATAGCGCAGGTCGCCGCGGAAGGAGCGCATCAAGGCGCGCGATAGATAAACGCCCAAGCCGGTAGATTGCGCTCCCGGCTGAAATGGACGAAAGAGATGCTCGGGATGCAGTACGCCGCCGCCCGTATCCTGAACGCGCACCACGATGCGCTGGCCCTCGGCGCGGGCTACGATCGCAAGTTGACGGGAAGGCCGGTCCAGCATAGCTCGCTGGCTGTTCTTGGTGAGATTGAGAAACACCTGCATCAGGCTCTGCCGGTCCGCCCACACCGCCGGAAGGCCCGGTTCGATGTCCCAGGAAACGTCGATTCCCTCTTCGCGCAGGGCCGGCTCGACGACAATCCGCAGTTCTTCCAGCAGAGCCGGCAAATCGACGCGCGCGGCCGGATAGGGGGTCTGGCGCAGATCGAGCGCCGCGATCTTTTCCAGCGTTTCAATCAGCGTGCCGAGCGCTTCGAAATCCTTGTTGCGGGCGAGCGAAGTGTTGCGCGCCAGGTTCGCATGGACCACTGCGATGGCTCCGCACACGTTGCGAACCTCGTGGGACACCGCGCCCACCAAAATTCGCGATGCAGCCAGAAGCTGGTGGAGACTGAACTCTTCCCGGTTGCGCAGATCTTCGGAGGTGTCCACCACCATGGCGGCCAGCCGCGATCCCACGCTGGTGCGGTAGGTGGAAAACCAGATATCGGCCAGGAACGCTTCGCCATCCTGACGCTGGCCGCGGCATTGCATGACGGTGCGGAATGACGGTCCGTCCGCCGCGGGTAAGGGAACGTTGACGAGCGAGGGCAGATACTGACGAATGGACCTGCCGGGGAGCGATCCAGGCGATAAAGCGAACAACCGGTGCGCGGCGTCGTTGGCTTGCAGCACCGTACCGTAGGTATCGGCCGTAAAGATTGCGACGGGACTGCTGTCCACCAGCACCTTCAACTGTTCTTCGGCTGCGCGGCGCGCCTCGCTTTCCGATTCGATTTGATTCAAATGCCGCAGCGCAGCGTGACGGCTGCGGACCACTTCATACACGAAGAGCCCCATGCCGAGAAATGCCGCGAAGATCAAAATATCGCGCGGGATGCCGGCGCTCGCACGCCATTCAAACGAGTCGAAGATTTCCGCCAGCAGCGTGCAAAGAGCGGCCACTATCGCGATCTGCCAGCGCTTTAAAACGCTGCCGACCATCAGCATGGGAAACAGGTAGAGGAAACCGAGGGTGACATCCTTGTCGGCGCGCCAGTCTGCAAATGCAATCAGGGCAATCAGCAGCGCCGCTTTGAGCAGCCGCGACTTGGTGCCGCCACGAAGAAAGTAGGAAAGCATGGGGATGCGGCCCGGTTTAGTCATATTCTAGACACGCAAGCACCACTGTTAGCAAGACTTATGCGCGCCGATAGCAGAAAGACCGCCCCGGTTGGCCAAAAGATAGTGGCGCGGCATAACCGAATGATACTGGACTCGCGTGTGGACAGGACGTTACCTTTAGTGTAGATCTGTATTCGCCTTGATCGCCCACATCCGGTCCGCGGAAGTACGCGGCTCCGAATCGGGACTCGATGGAATGAGCCAAAAAAGGTTGGGATGGTTGCTGTTTGTGGCTACGACGCTACCCAATGCACGCGCGCAATCGCAGAGCCCCGCGCCCCAGGCGTTGAGTTGGGAACAGATTCGCGACCGTTTTCAAGCCGGCAATCCAACGCTCAAAGCGGCCCAGATCGGCATTGATGAATCGCGCGCGCAGGAAATTACGGCGTATCTGCGGCCAAATCCGGACCTGACGGGTTCGGTGGATCAGATCAACCCTTTCTCCACGCAAACTCCGCCCAACGGAGGCGCGAGCACCTACTCGCCTTTCGCCTACTCGTTCCCGGCCGGCTCGATCAGCTACTTGCACGAGCGGAGGCACAAGCGCGAACTGCGGCTGGAGAGCGCGCAAAAAGAGACCGAGATCACCGTCGCGCAATACGCCGATCAGGAGCGCAACCTGCTGTTCAATCTGCGCACCGCGTTCGTCCAGACGCTGCAGCAGAAGGCGCTGCTGGATCTCACGCGGGAAAACCTGGCGTATTACAATCGCCTGCTGACGGTGAGTAACGATCGGTTGAAGGCCGGCGACATCGCGAAGGTGGACTATCAGCGGCTGGAGCTGCAGCGCGTGCAGTATGAGACCGATGTGCAAACCGCGCTGGTGAATCTGCGCACGGCCAAGATCCAGTTGTTGACGCTGCTGAACGACCGGACGCCGGTGGAGCGGTTCGACGTCGCGGGAGAGTTTGATTTTTCGAACGAGATTCACCCTCTGGAAGATTTGCGGCGCCTGGCGATGGATAACCGGCCGGATCTGAAAGCGGCGGTCGAATCGGTGGACAAGGCGCAGACCGATCACCGGCTGGCGCTGGCCAACGGATCCGTCGATCCCACTTTCAGCGCGGATTTCGCGCGCAATCCGCCCATTCCGGTGTATTTCGGACTGAGCGTGACCATTCCGCTGCGGATCTTCGACCGCAATCAAGGCGAGAAGCTGAGGACCCAGGAGGACATCACGCGTAACGAGAGGCTGCGCGACGCCGCGGCGGCTCAGGTCTTCAGCGATGTGGACTCGGCGTACGCGACGATGGAGAGCAACCTGACGCTGCTGCGCCCGTATAAAGAAACCTATTTGAAAGAAGCCGTCGAGGTGCGCGATACGGTTTCCTTCGCATACACCCGCGGCGGAGCTTCGCTGCTGGATTTCCTGCAGGCGCAACAGGATTATCGCACCACCCAATTGAATTACTTGAACCTGGTGGGGTCGTACCTCACGGCTGCCGCGCAAATGAATCTGGCGGTGGGACAGGAGGTTATTCGATGAAAAAGTCAATGTTCCTCGTCGTGACGGCGGCCGCCAGTCTGGCCGCAGGTTTGATGCTCACAGGCTGCGGCGAGAAGGTGGAAGCTAACCCCAAGGCCGGGGCGCCGCCGCCGGCCGACGTGATCCGCGAATCGGATAGCAGCCTGTTCCGCGTGGATCACCCCGAGCAGTTTCCCATCGCGACAGCGGGCGAGCACGACGCCGCGCCGGAACTGAAGACCACTGGCAGCGTCAGCCCGGATGTGTCGCGGAACATTCCGGTTATTTCGCTGGCTTCCGGCCGGATCGTGGAGATCGACGCGCGGCTGGGCGACACCGTGACCAAGGGTCAGCTGCTGCTCAAGGTGCAAAGCCAGGACATCGCGCAGGCTTTCTCCGATTATCGTCAAGCCGTGGCGGACGAAACTTTGGCCAAGGCGCAACTGGACCGATCCAAAGAACTGCTGGAAAAAGGCGCGATCGCCAAGAAGGACGAGGAAGTGGCCGAGGACACCTATATCAAAGCCAAGGTGACTACCGAAACCACAGTGGAGCATTTGCGGGTGCTGGGCGCCGACCTGGATCGTCCCAGCTCGATTATCGAAATTCATGCGCCGGTGGCGGGCGTAATCACCGATCAGCAGGTGACCGCCGCGGCCGGAGTCAAAACGCTGGACAATTCTCCGAATCTGTTCACCATTTCCGACCTCTCGCATGTGTGGATCGTCTGCGACGTGTACGAAAACGATATGTCGTTCGTGCGGCTGGGCGAATACGCGGACATTCATCTGGCGGCGTATCCAAACCGGGTTCTCAAAGGGCGCATCGACAATATTTCTCCCACGCTGGACCCCAATATCCGGACCGAGAAAGTGCGGCTGCAAGTGGAAAATCCTACCGAGACTCTGCGTTTCGGCATGTTCGTGACCGCGACGTTCCATGGGGCGCAAAAACAACTGCACGCCACGGTGCCGGCGACGGCAATTCTGCATCTGCACGATCGCGATTGGGTGTATGCGCCCGCCGGGAACAATCAATTCCGGCGCATTGAGGTAGTGGGCGGGGATATGCTGCCGGGCGGCCTGCAGGAGATCGTGTCGGGCATCCAATCCGGCCAGCGGGTGGTATCGAACGCGCTGGTGCTGCAATCGACGGTGGAGCAGTAGGGAGCGGAGCCGCAGTGATTCGCAAGGTAGTCGATTTCGCGCTCAACAACCGCTTCGTGGTGTTGGCCATGGCGCTGCTGCTGCTGGCCTGGGGCGCCATCTCGTTCCACAATCTTCCGGTGGAAGCTTATCCCGACGTGGCGAACAACTACGTCGATGTCATTACGCAATGGCCCGGAATTTCCGCCGAACAGATCGAACAGCAGGTGACCATTCCGCTGGAAATCGCGATGAACGGGATTCCGGACGTGGTGCATCTGCGCTCGTTTTCCCTGTTCGGATTGTCGGATGTCAAGCTGATTTTCGACGACGGATCGGACAACGCCTGGAATCGAGAGCGCGTGCTGGAGCGGCTGGCGCAGGTGACGCTGCCCGCGGGCGTGAATCCACAGATGGGAACGGACTGGAGCCCGGTGGGCCAGATCTACTTCTTCACGCTGCAGAGCAGGAATCCGAAGTATGACGTGATGGAGCTGAAGTCGCTGGAAGACTGGGTGGTGGAGAAGAATTTCAAATCTGTGCCCAACGTGGTGGACGTGGCAAGCTTCGGCGGCCCCACGCGCGAGTATCAGGTACGCATCGATCCCGACAAGCTGATCGCCTATGGGCTCAGCATCAGCCAGGTGGAGCAGCAACTCGCCAACAACAACGCCAACGCCGGCGGGAGTTTTATCGAGGCGGGGCTGCAGCAGGTGGATGTGCGCGAGGTGGGCATGGTGAACAATGTGCGCGACATCGCCGACACCGTGATCAAGACTCAGAATGGAACGCCCATCCATGTCAGCGATGTTGCGGCCGTGGCGCAGGGTCCCAAGATACGGCTGGGCCAGTTCGGCCGGGCCATTCGCCGCGAAGACGGCAAGATTATCGACAACGAAGACGTGGTTTCCGGCATCGTGCTGCTGCGCAAGGGCGCGGATTCGGACGACGTGCTCAAAGGAATTCACGCCAAGGTCGACGAACTGAACAATCTTATATTGCCCACGGGCGTGAAAATCGTTCCGTTTATCGATCGCAGCGAGCTGGTGGAGTTCACCACGCACACTGTGCTGCACAATCTCACCGAGGGCATCATCCTGGTGGTGGTGATTCTGTTTCTGTTTCTCGGCAACACGCGCGCGGCGCTGATCGTGGCGGTGACTATTCCTTTTTCGCTGCTGTTCGCCTCCATCTGTCTCAGCCTGCGGCATATTCCAGCCAATCTTCTGTCGCTGGGCGCGCTGGATTTCGGCATGGTGGTGGACGGCGCGGTGGTGATGATCGAAAATATTGTCCGGCATCTGCACACCGAACAGAACCCCAATGGCGGGCATATATCGGTAGCCGATAAGATTCGTGCCGCGGCGCACGAAGTGCAGCGGCCGGTATTTTACGCCATCACCGTCATCATCACGGCTTACCTTCCCATCTTCACGCTGCAGCGTGTAGAGGGACGGCTGTTCAAACCGATGGCCTGGACGGTGGCGTTTGCGCTGTTGGGAGCGTTGTTGTTCTCGATTGTGGTGTCGCCGGTGCTGGCCAGCCTCTTTTTCCGCCGCGGCGCCAAGGAATGGCACAACCCGGTGATGCGCATTTTGACGGTGCGCTATCGCAAGGCCGTGCGCTGGGCCATCCGCGAGCGTTGGGCCGTGGTGGCGGTGGCGGTGCTGGCGCTGGGCGGAACGGCCTATCTGGCGATGAGCGGTATTATCGGCTCCGAGTTTCTGCCCCATCTGGATGAGGGCGCGCTGTGGGTGCGGGGGACTTTCGCGCCCAGCACGGGGCAAACCGAAGGCGTGCGCGTGGCGAACCTTGCGCGCATAACGCTGGCGGCGTTCCCGGAAGTCACCATCGTGACCAGCCAGGTGGGACGCCCGGACGATGGCACGGATACTACGGGCTTCTTCAACACCGAATATTGCGTGGATCTGAAGCCGAAAGAGCGATGGCGTCCGGTATTTCATGAGAACAAAGACGCCGTTATCGCCGCCATGGACGAGCAATTGGAGAAGATCCCAGGCGCCACCTGGAATTTTTCACAGCCTATCGCCGACAACATGGAAGAGGCCGTCAGCGGCGTGAAGGGCCAGCTTGCCACCAAGATTTACGGCGACGACCTGCGGACGCTGGAGGACAAAGCCGACGAAGTGCTGAAGGTGATGCACACTGTTCCGGGAGTCGAGGATCTGGGAGTGTTTCGATTACTGGGCCAGCCCAACCTGAATGTTACGGTGGACCGCCAGGCGGCCTCGCGTTTTCAAATTAATGTCGCCGATGTTCAGGACGCCATTCAGACCGCGGTCGGCGGCAACGCGTTGACGCAGGTGCTGCAAGGTGAGCAGCGCTACGATCTGGTGGCGCGCTATCAGGCGCCGTACCGCGACACGCGGGAGGCGATCGCCAATATCCGTCTGCTTGCGCCCTCCGGGGAACGCGTTTCACTGGCGCAATTGTGCAAGATCGAGATGCGGGACGGCGGCTCCGAGGTTTATCGCGAGGGCAACGAGCGTTACGTGGCAGTAAAGTACAGCGTGCGCGGGCGGGACCTGGGGAGCACGGTGGAAGAGGCCATCGACAAGGTGAACAAGCAGGTGCAATTGCCGCGCGGCTATCACATTAATTGGGAAGGCGAATATGAGAGCGAGAAGCGGGCGGCCGCACGGCTGGCGATCATTGTGCCGCTCACGGTGCTGATCATTTTCGTCATCCTGTACACCATGTTCAAGTCCATGAAATGGGCCGCGCTCATCATCGTGAACGTCATGATGACGCCGCTGGGAGGCATGCTCGCGCTGCTGCTGACGCATACCCACTTCAGCGTGTCTTCGGGCATCGGGTTTCTCGCGCTGTTCGGGGTTTCGGTGCAAACCGGCGTGATCATGCTGGAGTACATCAATCAACGCCGCGCGCGCGGGCATTCCATCGAAGAAGCGGCGGTGGAGGGAGCGGTTCTGAGGCTGCGGCCGATCATGGTGACCAGCATGGTGGCCACGCTGGGTTTGTTGCCGGCGGCGCTGTCTCACGCCATCGGGTCCGACTCGCAGCGCCCGTTTGCGATCGTCATCGTGGGCGGTTTAATCTCCGGACTACTACTGAGCATTTTCCTATTGCCAACGCTATACGCCTGGGTAGCACGCGAGGGAGACGTGTTGCCTACGCCGGAAATTCCATTGGGCGAATCTCATTGATAATGGATTGCCGAAGCGTAGATTTTCGCACTTTGGTGAACAATGCGCACCAGGCTTACGACAACCCGTTGATTCGTATTAATTCGAAACTAAACCGGGCAACGGCTTGCGAATTGCTGCGTGTTCAATGAGTGCGGATGAAAACCGTTCAAGTGGCCATCCACGATCCCAATTACGCGGACTCCATTCGCGATCTGCTGGTGCAGGACGGCGGTCACCGTGTTCACCTGGTAGACAGGCCGGATCTGACTTTGGGGGGCGTTATCGTGCTGGACGCTGCCAGCCTGGACGGCCTTACAGTAGCGCCGAACGAACGGGAACGCCTGGTTGTGATGGTGAATAAAGAGCGCGACGATCTTTTCAAAATCTGGGACGCCGGGGTTCGGCACGTAGTGTTTCACGGAGATCCGCCGCACACGGCTCGCGTGGCCGTGCTGGGCGTGGAGCTGAGTTTGGGGTCAAGCGCCCCAGGATGGCTTGCGTGATTTGACGCAGGTCTCCCTAACTAAGTCCTCACGTTCGGAATTACAGTAACTGACGTATGAAACGTGGCGCACGCACTCGTCCGTGCCGTGTTCGGACTCAGAAACCGGCGATCGGGTCAGTTCGGGGGCGTTCACACGAGTGTGAATGCGGCACGCACTCGTGCGACGTAGGAGTGCGCCACAAATGCACCAGTCACGAACGTGAGTACTGAGCAGGCTGTGTCGAAATCGGCTTCCGAACGGTCGCGGCTCAGTAACGCGCGGAATCTTCTGAGCCGCGCGCGTGAGCAGGCGGTCTTTTCTAGGGCGCCGCTTCACTAATCCAGCACCTTGGCAGGGAGCCGCCGATAGACAAAAAACGAATAGATCCCCGCCAGGATCATCCCCGGAATCCACCAAGTCAGCCCAATATATAGCCCGTACGGCGCCGCCGAGGCATTAAAAACGGTTAAGCCAGCGTCGGCAGATACGTTGGAGGGCAGAACGTAAGGGAAGACCCCGAATGCCGCGCTGGTGAGCATTCCGGCCAAGTAGAGGCAGGAGCAGAGGAACGCGCCCCTATCGCGGCGCCGGGAGCCGTACAACCGCATTCCTGCGAATCCCAACAAGGCAAGCAGCGGAAATACATAGCCCCAGGGATGCAATGAGAATTGCTGGGCGAGGTGTGGCTGCAGGCGAAAGCTGGCAAGCGTGATCAACCCGGTGGATACCAATACGGCCCACCATGTTTTCGCGCCCAGCGAGCGCGCGCGTTGTTGCAGATCGCCTTCGGTTCGGGTGGCTACCCAATAGCAGCCATGGACGGTGAGCGCAGCGAACGACGCTGCGCCGGCCAGCAGTGTATACCAGTCCACGATACCGGCGTTCTTGCCGGGCTGGAAGTTGGTCCAGAGCGGAAGAAAAAAGAATCCGTCGGAGCCCAGCGGCACGCCGCGAACCACGTTGCCGAGCGCCGCGCCCAACAACAGCGCAAGCAGCGCGCTCGATCCGCCGAAGACCAGATCCCAAAAGGGCCGCCAGAGAGGGCTCTCGACGTGGCTGCGGAACTCGATGGAAATGCCGCGCAGGATAAGCAGCCAAAGCACCAACATCAAAGCGAGATAGAAGCCGCTGAAGGCCGCTGAATAGAGCGCAGGAAAGGCGAAGTACAAGGTGCCCCCGCCCGCCAGCAGCCAGACCTCATTGCCGTCCCAGACCGGACCGATGGAGCGCAAAACATGCCGGCGCTCACGGTCGTTATGGGCAACGAACAGATGAACGATACCGGCTCCCAGATCGAATCCGTCCAGCACCACGTATCCGGCGATCAGGATCGCCACCAGGCAGAACCAGACGGTGGCGATCATCGCGCTGCCTCCGGCACAGGCGTCTCCGGCACGGATGCCTCGTGGAGGGGGCCGCGCTCGATCTCGCGCGACACCAGAAACAAGAACAGGATTCCCAATACGAAATACAGGCCCATGAATCCGAGCAGCGTGAACAGGCCGTTACCCGCGGACACGCGAGGCGAAATGCCTTCCGTGGTGCGCATTAATCCGTAGACGATCCACGGCTGGCGCCCCAGTTCGGCGGTCATCCATCCGGCGGTGGTAGCGATATAGGGAAACGGCAGCGCGAGCATTAACGACCACAGCAGCGGCTTACTCCGATACAGGCGGCCACGCCACAGCGACCAAACGCACAAGAGCATCAGAAGAATCAGCATTGTTCCAATGCCAACCATGATGTGATAGCTGTAATACAAAAGCGGAATATTATCGGGCCATAGATCGCGCGAAAAATCCTTCAGGCCTTTCACTTCGGCCTCCCATCGACGGTAGGTGAGCATGCTCAGCGCGTTCGGCACCACGAGCGGGTTGTCCAGTTCCATCTTGTCCATATTGGGCTGTCCCAAAATGGCGATGGGCGCGCCGTTGCTGGTGTCGAACAGGCCCTCCATCGCGGCCAAAGTCGCCGGCTGATGGTCCGCGACCATCCGCCCCTGGCCGTCACCGGTGGGAAACATCATGGCCACCACGGCAATCGCGGCCGCCACGACGCCGGTCCGCAGAAAAATGCGCGCATGCTCGCTGAACTTGCCAAGCAACTGGTAGTACGCGCCGATGGACGCCACGACGAAGCTCGCCGTCACCACCGCCGCGATCATGTTGTGAAGATACTGCCAGAAAATCCACGGGTTCCCAAGCAGTCCCCAAAAACTGTCCAGCAGGATGCTATTTTTCGGACCGATCCGGTAGCCGGTGGGATGCTGCATCCAGGCGTCGGTGGCAATGATGAAGAATCCGGACAGCCAGGAACCCAGGAACACCAGGAACGCCGTGACCCAGTGCATCTTCGAACTCATCTGCTTCTCGCCGAAAACAAACAGACCGAGGAAGGTCGATTCGAGAAAAAAGGAGAACACGCCTTCCATCGCGAGGGTCTGCCCGATGACGCCGCCGGCGTCCCTGGAGAACCGCGCCCAGTTGGTTCCAAACTGGAACTCCATGGGGATGCCGGTGACCACACCCACGGCAAAATTGATGGCGAAGATTTTCACCCAGAAGCGCGCCGCCTGGTTGTAGCTTGGATTACCGGTTCGAAGCGCGGCCGTCTTCAAGATGACGATCAGAAGGGCCAGGCCCATGGTGAGTTGGGGAAACAAATAGTGGAACGTGACGGTGAAGGCGAACTGCAAGCGGTGGATCGCCAGGGCAGAATCCATGAAATTTCTCTAGCAGCTATCGTACCAGTGCATGATCGAGCCAGATGCTCCAAGCCACGTCCCGCGGTATCATCACGCGGACCGCGACGAGCGACGACCCGCTCCCACCGGCGCGTCCGAGATCGCGATACAGGTGGGCAGTCCCCGCATGAAGCGGTCCAGGACGGGATGATACAAATCCGCCGACGTTATGCCGGGCGGTAGTGCGGCCAGCCAGGCCGCCGGAGCAAAGGGGACGAGAGATTCGTGAAAGCGCGCGTCTTCACCGGCCGCTCTCAGCATTTCGATCAAGACGCGGGGACTTAGGCGTCGATAGACGGTCACTCCCTCCTGATTGAGGCGATTCACGAACGGATTAAGTCTTGGGGCGCGCCATGGGAATCCCGCACCCAATGGAAGGCTTGCGAAGGGCCGTGTCGAGCAGGTGCGCCGGCGACATCGCGAACCTTCCATAATGGCGCGATGGCCTGAAGGTCCCATTCGCGCCCCGCCAGCGAAAGCGGCAAGTGGGCGTAAAGGATCGGTTCAGGACCGCTGGCTCGGGGCGCTCACCGCCAAAGTGATGGGAAACAAGGTCGCGCCGCGCCCCCGTTCTCACTTTGCGCGTTCTCAGGATGACCTACGCCACCGCGCGATGTTCCGTTTTGTACTGGGCGAACAACGCGTCTTGAATCGGCCGTTCGGCGCGGAACGCCGCCAGCTCCTCCGGGAAGTGTTCGATCAGTTGCGCGGGCGCCAGGCGGCGATCGTCGCCCAGTATTTGCGCCAACTGGAGCGCATTCACGGCGGACTTTCCACCCGCATCGTTATTGGCGAAGACGAACGTGGCGGCGGCGTGTTGCTGGATCTGCTCCACGCGCTGCTTCCAGTCCTGCAGTTCTTTGGGCGAATAGAGATAATCGTGCGCGGCAAGGGCGCGGGCCGGCCGGCCGAACTCGCGCTCCCAGTGCTGAGGATTGCGACCGTGCAGCCGCACGTATCCGATCCGCGAAGTGAGCGCGGAGGCGGGCGGCATTCCTTTGGTGTACGGCGCCTGGTCGATATTCGCGAATCCAATGCCATAGTCGATTAACGTGCCGAGCGCTTCGTCGTGCAACCAACTCACGTGACGCATTTCGGCGACCAACTGGAACTCGTGAAAGGCCCGCCGCAGAGCGATCAGGAATACCCGGTTCTCTTCGGTATAGCGAAAGCTCCAGGGAAACTGCATGAGCACGCAGCCGAGTTTTCGCGCGCGATGCAACGGCCACAGGCCTTCTTTGAAGCGCGCGATTTCCCGGGCCCCCAACAAGCGTTCGTGCGTGAACCGGCGGCCCAATTTCACCGTGAAGAGGAACTTCGGGTTATGCGCAACCTTCCGAACCCACAGGCTGGCTAGTTCCGGCTGGATGGCTTGGTAGAAGCTGGTGTTGATTTCCAGCGCGTCGAAATACGTGGACAGATCTTCCAGTGCATGAAAGCCTCGCGGCTTCAGCTTGGGATAAACAGTGCCATTCCAGTGTGGATAAGACCAACCGGAGGGGCCGCAATAGAGTGTACGGGGGAGGGACATGGCACTCTTTTATTCTCCTTTTCTTCGCTTACCAGTATAGGCGAATAGAGGGCGAAAATCAAGAGCTGTTTGTGCCGCGCTCTAGCTCCAAAGAGCCATACAGAAAGCGCCATGAATTTTGGCGCGTTCAGTAACTTGGCCGTGGCCGGAAGCGTTATTCAATCAAATCCCCGTTACGACGGCGGACACTTCACCCTGTCACCCCAAGAAGCGTCCGCCTTTTCTATTTCCCGAAGCGGATCTTATTCCCCGGAAATTCCTTCAAATAGCG
>Ga0302326_10001192_pt1 | contig 67429 bp, 59 predicted proteins | sample Palsa_T0_3_FD_202264 | JGI IMG/M metagenome (GOLD analysis project Ga0302326, IMG submission 202264) | Peat permafrost microbial communities from Stordalen Mire near Abisko, Sweden - Palsa_T0_3 | ecosystem: Environmental > Terrestrial > Soil > Palsa > Peat permafrost | place: Sweden: Abisko...
CCGTACGCGATTTTGCAATTGCTGCGCTCGTGGTCGCGGGCACAATCAACACTGCGGAAAAACTCGGCCCGACCGTGCTCGCCGAATCCGTCTGGGGTTGGGTTTCGGCGCTCGGCACGGTCGCCTACGACATCGCCATCGTGGGCGTGTTCGGCTTGGCGCCGATCGCGATTTTGCTGGCCGCCTGGCTTTGGGCAAAAAACCCGGCGGCAAAGAGCAAGGTCCGCGTCATTCTGCTGACGACGGTCGCGGCGGAATCAGGCTTTTTCGTCTCGACCTGTCCGCACTTGCTCTCGACGTTCCAGCACGGAATACGCGCCGAGCACATTGGTTTCGACAACGCCTGGTACACGCTGCTCGCGATACCGCTTGGCTTCCTCTTCACGATCCCCGCCTACAAGACGGTCGAAGTCAAATTCGTCATCAACCGCATTCTCGTCCTGACGACGATGACGATCGTGATCGGCGCGATCATCACCTACACGGAAACGTGGGTCGACCGAACGTTCCACGACCCGATGTCCGACGCCATGGTCACCTGGCTGAGCGGGCTGACCGGCGCCGAGCCCAAGACGCTCGCGCGCGTGCTGCAATTCCTGGTTGCGTTCACGATCGTGCTCTCGTTCAGCCGCTTCCACGAAGCCTTGGACGAGTTTTTCAAGGCACTCTTCTTCAAACGGCGCGACGGCGCCATCAAGATGCTCTCGGACTTTGCGCGCTCCCGAGCACAGTTCATCACGGACCGCGAGGAGATGATGCAGCAGGCAGTGGCCCTCGTATGCGGCGCAGTCGGCGCGCGCGGGTCGGCCTTCTACGAAGCCGGCGGGGGAAACTACCAGCTTTCAAGCGCCTGCGGTGATGCGGATTGGCCCTCGATGCTTAGCGAGAACGACCCGGCCTTTGCGGTCATGCGCGGCGGGCGCGAACGGGTCGACCTGCGCGAGCTGGATCCGACACCGAGTGCGCTCGGACTCGAAGGCGTGTGCGTCCGCATGGCGATGTGCAATCGCGTAATCGGTGCGCTCGTCGTCGGCGCGCGCGTGCGCGAAGGTGACGGACCCTACGAGGATGCCGAACTCGACGTCCTCCACGAGCTTGCGCGCAGCGTCTCGGACGTGCTTTTCAACATTCGTGCAAGCGAAGCAGCAAAATTCGTGCGCCGCGTCGCCGACGGCACGATTCCCGGCTCCCAAGCAATGCAACAGGCCGAACTGCTCCGGGCCGAAGGCTTGGCGGACATCGATGCACCGATCGCGCGTCCCAACGCCCTCAAAGCACCGCCGGTCGTGTCGCTCGCGACCAAACGCATCGAAACGTCGGCAGCAGAACACATATAAGTGACATAACGTGCTCGGTAGTTGAAGGTACGCACGTTTAGGACACGTAGTCTGAAGCAGCGCGCATTTGCGCGCGTGCTTTTCAGAGCAGGTGAATTGTGTCGGTAGCAAGCGCCTTCGCAGATCCCGCCGAGCAGCGACGCCAGCTTACGCGCGCGGTCATCGCGAGCACGATTGGAACCTCGATCGAGTGGTACGACTTTTTCCTGTACAGCATCGTGACCGGACTCGTGTTCGCCAAGCTGTATTTTCCGAAGAGCGACCCGCTGGTCGGCACGCTTCAAGCCTTTCTCATCTACGCGGTCGGCTTTCTCGCGCGGCCCGTCGGTGCCGCGATCTTCGGTCACTTCGGCGACCGCTTAGGCCGCAAGGCGGCGCTGATTGCGACCCTGTTGCTCATGGGAATCGCGACGTTTCTCGTCGGCTTTGTGCCCGGCTACGCGACGATCGGAATCTGGGGCGCGGTCTTGCTAACGGTCCTGCGCTTCATTCAAGGCGTCGGCGTCGGCGGAGAATGGGGCGGCTCGGTCTTGCTTTCGATGGAATGGGCAAAAACCACCAAGCACCGCGGGCTCATTGCCAGCTGGCCCCAGTTCGGCGTGCCGGCCGGACTCTTTCTCGCCAACCTCGTCGTCCTGATCTTCAGCCGCGTTTCGGGCGAAGCATTTTTGGACTGGGGCTGGCGCATTCCGTTTTTCCTCAGCATCATCTTGGTCGCGATCGGTTTGTACATTCGCCTCGGCATCGTGGAAACGCCGGTCTTTCAGCGCGTCATGGACCAGAATCTCATCGAGAAAGCGCCGGTCTCCGAAGTGCTGCGCATGCATCCGCGTGAGGTGATCTTGAGCGCGCTACTGCGGCTTTCGGAACAGGCACCCTTCTACATCTTCACGGCCTACGTGTTCACCTACGGAACCGAAGTGCTCAAACAGCCGCGCAATCTGCTGCTCTACGCGGTTTTGCTTGCGTCGGTCGGCTCGCTCTTTTGGACTCCGCTATCCGGTTACATTTCCGATCGCATCGGGCGGCGCCGGATGTTCTTGATCGGCGCCATTTTCACGGGCATCTTCGGCTTCGTCTATTTTGCGTTGCTCAACACCGCAATGCCCGTGCTCATTTTCGTGGCCATCTTCGTCTCACTGATCGCTCACGGCATGCAGTATGGTCCCGAAGCGGCACTGATCGCGGAGAGCTTTACGCCGCGGCTGCGTTATAGCGGAGCATCGATGGGATACCAGTTGGCCTCGGTGATCGCGGGCGGCCCGGCGCCGCTGATCGCAGCTTGGCTCTTCTTGACCTACAAGAGCGGCTACGCGATTGCGTGCTACATCCTCGCCTGCGCGGTCGTGAGCGTCATTGCAGCCTCGCTCATGCACGACTATACGAATCGTGAAATCTCACACGAATACGATGCGAAACTGGTTGCCGCTATTCCGTGACGATCCTCGCCAAACTCGACTCGCACGCGGCCCGAACGCCTGACGCGCCGGCACTTGACGGCGTGGGCTACGCGCAGCTTCGCACGGCGTCCCTGCGCGTGGCGACGCAGTTACGGAGAGCCGGAATCGCGCCCGGCGACCGCATCGTGCTGTACGCAGAAAACAGCCACGCGTTCGTGTACGCCTACCTCGGGGGGTTACGTGCCGGCGCGGTGGTCGTACCGGCCAATGTGCTCTATCGCGAGAGCGATCTGGCGGGCGTCATCGACGACTCCGGAGCAATTGCGATCGCGGTGTCGCGGCAGAGCCGGCCCTTCGCCGCCGCCGGCACCTCGATCATGTTGCTCGATCTCGAGGATGTCGCAGCGTGGGCGGCGGATGCGTCGCTCGACCCGGGCGAATTCCGGCTTCCGAACGAGGAACGGCTCGCGCTTCTGATCTACACGAGCGGCACGACCGGCCGGGCTAAGGGTGCGATGCTCACGCACGGCAACCTGGCCGCGATCGCGGAGCAGGTCACGACCGCCTGGCACTGGACGAGCCGCGACACGCTGCTGCTCGCGCTGCCGCTCTTTCACATTCACGGTCTCGGTGCCGGCCTCAACGGAACGATCTTTGCCGGTGCACGACTGCTGTTGCGCGAGCGTTTCGATGCGCTCGAGGTCGCCCGCGCGCTACGCGCCGGCGAGGCGACGATGTTCTTCGGCGTGCCGACGATGTACGTCCGCCTGCTCGAAAGCGATTCGACCGAAGGCTTCGATCGGGTCCGGCTTTTCGTTTCGGGTTCGGCGGCGCTGCCGGCAAGCGTGCACGACGCTTTTGCGCAGCGCTTCGGCGCTTCGATTTTGGAGCGCTACGGTTCGACCGAATTCGGCTTCGCGCTGACGAACCGCTACGCCGGCGCGCGCTATGCGGGAACGGTCGGCTTCCCGTTCCCGGGCGTCGACGTGGAATTGCTGCGCGCCGACGGTAAAGCGGTTGCGCTCGGAGACGTGGGCGAAATCGCCGTCAGCGGCCCGAACGTGAGCACCGGCTATTGGCGCAACGAAGCCGCAACCGACGCTGCCTTCTTCATCGACGAACGGGGCCGGCGCTGGTATCGCAGCGGCGATCTCGGATCGTACGATTCCGAACGCGGGTATTCGATCGTCGGACGCATCAAGGAGCTGATCATCACGGGCGGCTTCAACGTCTACCCGCTCGAGGTGGAGGACGAGTTACTGCGGCTGCCGGGCGTGCGCGCCAGCGCCGTCATCGGGAAGCCCGACCCGGCGCGCGGCGAGATTCCCGTCGCTTTCGTGGAAACCGAAAACGGCACGAATCCGCAGTTGCTCATCGCAGCGCTGCAGACGCGCCTGGCAAGCTTCAAGATTCCCAAGGAAATCTATCAGATCGAGGCGCTTCCACGCAACGCGATGGGCAAGGTCGACAAACCACAATTGCGGGCGCGCCTGCTGGCTGAGGGCGGCGCTCGCGGCCGGTGAGCTTACACCAGCAGGGCTTCGGTCACTGTGTGATCTTCGTCCCAGCCGCGGCCTTCGTTCACGAGCCGCGCGAGATGCTCGGCACCAAGCTCCGCGCGCAGGGCGGCAAGCGTCCGGTCATATTCTTGCTGCTCGGTATACTGGCGCGCGGCTGCCAAATCGGCCGGAGCTATCTCGAGGTAGCCTAAGAGGCGGGCGGCGCGTGCGCGATCCGCGCGGACGCGCTCAGCATCGTCACTCGGTCGCAACGCCGCGATCGCGGCGAGATGTTGAATGGCGACCACGATCAACGTCTCGAGTTTGACGTCATTGGCCAGCGGAAGCGCTTCCCGGGCGTAGGCTCGCGCTTCGTCGTAACGCCCGAGCGCGGTGAGATATGCGGCCATGTTGCACAGGTGGTGCGCGAGGCTCGGCGCATCTTTCGAGGCGCGGTCGGCGGCGGCGGCCTCGACCGCGCAGCGCATCGCGGCGTCTGCGTCGCCGCCGCGAAACTCCGCCTCCGCCAGGTTGCCGGCTACGAGCGCCTCGAGGCGCGTATGACCGGTCTCCTTCGCGATTGCCAGCGCCTCGGCAAAGCGCATTCGAGCCCCGCCTATGTCTTCACGCAGGTACCGCTTTGTGTGCAGATAGTGCGTGGTCGCAAGATTCGCCAAGAGCTGCCCCGTCAGCTTGCGAACGCGCAGGCGGCGCGCCATCGCGAGGCCGCGCTCGAGCGCTTCTTCACCTTCCGAAACCCGCCCGAGCAGCGTGAGCGATCGGCCGATGACCGTGTGAACCTCCGCAATACGCAGCGGCTCGTTCAGTTCTTGATAACGGACAAGGGCGCGCTTCGCAGCCGCGTAGGCTGCCTCATTTTGATGCAATGCGCTACACATCTGCGCTTCGAGCAGGTCGAGATATGCCGCAACCGGCGCCGGCGTGGTCGCATCGACGCTGTTCTGAGCTGCGTGCACCCAACGTAGACTCTTCGCGCCCCCGAAAAAGCGCCAGGCTCTGCTGAGCGCCCCGGTCAAGCGCTGTCCCACGAGCACGTCGCCACGCTCTTCGATCGACCATTCGAGCGCCGCCCGGAAGTTATCGAGTTCCGGCTCGATCTGTGCGAACCACGTTCGGTCGGGCGTCGTCTCCCAAGCTGCATCCAACTTCTCGGCCAGCGCCAAGAACGCGCCGGCGTGCGCTCGCGCGACGGCTGCCCGTTCGCCGCATTCCATCAGCTTCTCGGCCGCATAGAGACGAGTCGACTCGAGCAGACGGTAGCGCGTCCCAAGAGCAGCGGGTTCAGCCTGAACAAGCGACTTGTCGACGAGTGAAGAAAGCAGGTCGAGCACCGCAAACTCATCGTTCCGCTCATCGCTAGTGCTGCGCTCAGCGCGCACCGTGGCCACGGGGCATGCCGTTTCGAGGGAAAAGCTGCCGTGAAAAAGCGCGAGCTTCCGAAAGACGCTGCGTTCGCGCTCAGTGAGGAGATCGTAGCTCCAATCGATCAGCGCGCGCATGGTCTGTTGGCGCGGCAGAGCGCTTGGGTCGCCACGCGTCAGAAGCCGGAAACGCTCGCTCAACTTGTGCTCGAGCTGATAAGGCGAAAGCATTTTCACGCGCGCAGCGGCAAGCTCGAGCGCCAGCGGAATGCCGTCGAGGCGGCGGCAGATCTCGGCGACGTGCGGTGCGTTCTCGTCGGTCAAGACGAAGCGCTCGTCGGCGGCGCGCGCACGATCGACAAATAACGTGGGCGCGCCGTAGCGGAGCGCCGAGCTCGCATTTGAATTCGCGTTCACGGCCGGCATCGAAAGCGAAGGCATGCGATAGACCCGCTCGCCCGCGATGTTGAGGCGCTCGCGGCTCGTCGCAAGAATGCGCACGTCCGGACAACTTTTTAAGATCGCGGCGGCAACCTTGCGCGCCTGCGCGATCACGTGCTCGCAATTGTCTAGGATGAGGAGGAGCCGCTTGCGCTTGAGGTAGCCCGTAAGCGTCTCGATGATCGGACGGCTTGCGCCCTCCTGCACGCCGAGCGCGTGCGCGACCGCGCTTGCGACCAGCAGCTCGTCGCCAATCGACGCGAGCTCCACAACCCACACGCCGTCGCCCGACCCGTCGAGAAGCTCGCCGCCGATCTGCACGGCGCAGCGTGTCTTTCCCGCACCACCCGTGCCGACCAGCGTCACCAGCGGTGATTCGGCAATCAACGATTTTATGAACGCGACTTCGTCGTCGCGTCCGACAAACGAGGTGAGCTGGCGCGGCAGATTGTTCGGAAGCTGATCGAGCGAACGGAGGATCGGAAACGTCTGCAATAGGCCTGGTGCGATCAGTTGATAGACGCGCTCGGGCCGCGCGAGATCTTTGAGCCGGTGTGCGCCGAGATCGCGTAAGGCCATTTCAGCCGGCATCTCGTTTTCCAGCTGGTCGACGATCGTACCGGAGATGAGCACTTGGCCGCCGTGGCCGATCGCGAGCAAGCGCGCAACGCGATTCAGCGTCTGACCGAAATAGTCGCCGTCACGTTCGTCGGCAGTTCCCATGTGAAGTGCCATGCGAACGCGCATGTCGTTCACGGCCGAAAAATCTTCAGCGGCAAGTGAGCGCTGCGCATCGCGTGCTGCCGCAATCGCCTCTGCCGGTTGCGCAAAGGCCGCGCAGAATGCGTCCCCGATCGTTTTGAATACGTAGCCGCCATTCGCTTCGATCGCCGTTCGCATCAATGCGTCATGCCGGCGCAGCGCAATGGTCATGGCAGCGGCGTCACGCTCCCAACGCTCCGTGCTGCCCTCGATGTCGGTAAAAACGAAGGAAACCGTCCCACTCGGAAGGCTTGCCGTTGTGTGGGGCCGCCCGCGGGAGCTCGGGACAATGCTCACGTCCGGTTGCTTCGCCGCATTTCCGGCGTTAGCCGCCATGGACGGCGTTTTCTGGAGGAGTGGCGCTGACGATCTCTTGACGGATGCATCCGGATCGGATATAGATGGACCAACGGACATATCCTTGACAGTTATGTCCAATGTGCGAGAGGACTAGCGAGTTGCCGTTTGCGCCGACCGATCCCCGTGCCGTTCTTCCCTTGAGCCCGAGCGGCTTTCACGTTCTCCTATCGCTCGCCGAAGGGGAGCGGCACGGCTACAGCATCAGCAAGGAAGTCGAGGCGGCCACCGAGGGCACCGTCAAGCTTCCGCCGGGGACCTTATACCGGATCGTCAAGCAGATGTCGGCCGATGGTTGGATCGCCGAAACCGAGCGCGAGCCCCACCAAAACGACGACGAGCGCCGCCGTTATTATCGTTTAACCGAGCGCGGCCGGACCATTGCTCAAGCCGAAGCCGCGCGGCTTGAAGCACTCGTGAGAACGGCACGTGAGCGCAGGCTCTTACCGGCCCTTGCGCCCGGCTGAGGTTCGCCAGCGCGCGTCTCTGAGGGTCCTTGACGCGCTCCTGTATCTCTGTCCGCGCGATTTCCGAGGGACCTATCGCGGCTCGATACGCGAGGACTTCGCCGCCGGTCTTTCCGACCAGGGTGCGCGCTACGCGCTGCTCGCGTACATCGACGTCCTCTTGGCCGCACTTCGAGAACGCGGAACGCTGATGGTGCAAGACCTCAGCTTCGCCCTTCGCACTGCCCGCAAGTCGCTGCTGTTCACGGCCATCGTCATCTTCACGATAGCGATAGCGATCGGTGCGAACGTTGCCGTCTACAGCGTCCTTGCAGGGGTCGTTCTCAAGCCGCTTCCGTACCCGCATCCGGACCGGTTAGCCTTCGGGCAAAGCGTGCTCGGCAGGACGGGTTCGAGCCCATATTTTTCGCTGCCCGATGCGAAGAGCGTGCGCGAGCAGCAACGCAGTTTCGTCGCGACCTCCGCCTCCATACCTCAAGCAGCAACGCTGTTGGGGCAGGGAGCGCCGACGGTGCTCGCCGGTCAGCTCGTCACGCACGAATTCTTCGACGTCTTCGAAGCGCGCCCGGAACTCGGGCGGTTTTTCATTCCAAGCGACGAGACGAACGGCACCACTCGCCAAGTAATCGTTTCCGATAAACTGTGGCGCACCGTCTTTCGCGGCGACCCGCACGCCATCGGAGAGACTATCCGGCTCAGCGGCACGCTGTCGACAATTGTCGGCATCGCCCCGGCTACCTTCGTCCAGCCGGATGCGCAGAACACGTTCAGCGACACCGATTACTGGGGGATCCTGAAGGACGCAGATCACAACGGGCATTTCGGTTACGGTCCGGGCAACTATTCGTTTACCGAGATCATGCTCCGCAAGCCCGGCGTCACGATCGAGGCGGCGGACGCCGATCTCGCGCGTATCTTCAAGACACTCGAGAAAACGTACCCCGCAACGAACGCGCTCATCTCGGCGCGACTCGTCCCGCTGCGCGACGACCTGTTCGGCAATATTCAAGCAACGCTGCTGACGATCTTCGCGGTCGTCGCGGGCGTGCTCCTGATCGGATGCCTGAACGTCGCGAACCTGTTGCTCAGCCGAGCGGCCGGCCGTGAGCGCGAGTTGTCCGTCCGGTTTGCGGTCGGCGCTTCACGCGCACGCATCATCGCTCAGCTTTTCACAGAGACCTTCCTCTATGTAGGCACCGGAGGGCTGCTCGGACTCGGACTTGCCGCGGCTGGGATCCATGCGTTCGTCGCGTTGCGGCCACCGGGCATTCCACGCATCGACAGCATCACCGTCGATCCGAACGTGGTGCTCTACACGGTCGCCCTGGTTGCGCTTGCAACGCTCCTGGCGGGGCTGCTGCCCGCGCTCAGCTTATCGCGTCCCGATCTTTCGATGGCGCTGAAAGCCGGCGGCCGAAGCGGCGACTCGAGCCGCGGTGCACGGTTGCGCGGCATGCTCGTAAGCGCTGAGATCGCGCTTGCGCTCGTCCTGGTAACGACCTCCGGTTTGAGTCTACGGAGCTTTCTCGCGCTCACGAGCCGCCCCATCGGCATGGACCCTTCGAACGTGTACGTCGGGGAGATGGGCGGTTTCTCGGACCGGCGCTATTCCGACGACGATGCGACTCGGAACTTCCAGCGCACCATCCTTGCGAAGCTCGCGACCATTCCAGACATGGAACAAGCGGCGTTCGTCTCAAATTTGCCGTTCTACCAATACGACCTCGAGGGCGTGGTGCGCGCAGTCGGAGATCACGTTATTCCGTGGGTTCAAGACAATGGGACCGACGCATCCGCAATTTCGCCGAATACCTTCAGCGTTCTACGCATCCCGCTGCTGCGCGGGCGTATCTTCGGCGACGAAGATACGAAAGGCACCGCTCCCGTCGTCATCGTCAACGAGGAGTTCGTCAAGCGTTATCTTCCCGGAGGCGACGGCATCGGAAAACTGGTGAAAGTCGACTTAGGAACCGGTGCGGCGCCGCCATATCGCCGGGTTGTCGGAGTCGTCGGGGACACGCGCCACAGCTACGCGACCGAGGTCGCGCCGACAGTCTATCTACCGAGCGCTCAACTCCCGATCTTTTCGATGCTGATCGTCCGGTCGAACGATTCACCACAAGTGGTGAGCAGGACGCTCGAGCGAGCGCTGGCGCAAGTCGACCCCACCCTCCAACCACCAAAGGTCGAAACCCTTCGCTCGCGGATGGCCGACAGCGTCGGTCGTGCGCGGATTGGGGCGATATTACTTGGTTCACTCGCCTGCGTCGGGTTGCTTCTCGCGATCGCCGGCGTATATGGCGTCGTCTCTTACGACGTCGGAGAACGTACGCACGAGATTGGGATACGGGTTGCGCTCGGCGCAACGACACGCACGATCGTCGTCATGGTATTGCGAGGTGCGCTCGTTCTCGCAAGCTCCGGGATCGCAATTGGTTTGGGTCTCACCGCGCTTGCGTCCCGGCTGATTGCGGCCCAACTGGTCGATGTGAGTGCGCTCGATCCGCGCACGTACCTGATCGTTGTCCTCCTGCTCGCGGCCGTTACCTTTATCGCCTCGCTGATTCCCGCTCTGCGTGCCGCTCGGGTCGACCCCGTCACGGCGCTCCGGTACGAATAAAGATGGATCTCGCATCGTCGCTTTTTTCGATTGTCGTTGTCCTCACGATGACGATTGCGACCGCGATCGGTGTGGAGGTTGCCGCCGCCAGCGTCATTCACCGAGCCCAGCTAACCAACGAGCGATGCGCGATCGATCGAACGAATGCGAACTCCTCTCCGGCTCGACCAGCGGTGCAGCAGGATGTCGTGCCCGCGACCTTTGTTCAGCCTGAACAACATGACTCGTTCAGCGATCCCGGTTACTGGGGTACACGCTAGGTTCGAGATGCCGGGCGCGACGCGCCCACGGAAGCGGTCGGCGGCGCTGCAATACGCTGTGCCGCCTTTTTCGTCCTAGCGTCTTGACGACTGCAGTTATTTTGGATATAGTTTTGGAAGACTATAGCCGATTTGGCCATATCTGACCCGGAGGAATCAAATGCGCTCGAAGAACCCGCTCCGCCCACCCCAGTTCCAACCCGAAACCACCACGGTGGGGCGTCCCACGATCCCCCGGCCCTGTCAGGAAAATCGCCTATTTCCAGGCTGGGGGCCGCGCTTCTGATGGCGTTCTCGGCGAGCGACCCGCGCGCCGCGCTCCCGTTGAGTCCGAGTGCCTTTCACATCCTCTTGGCACTCGCTGAACGGGAACGGCACGGTTATAGCATCAGCAAGGAAGTCGAAGCGACCACCGACGGCACCGTCAAGCTGCCCACCGGTACCCTGTACCGCTTGATCAAGCAAATGTCGACCGATGGTTGGATCGCGGACAGCGAGCGGGAGGCCGACAAAGACGACGACGAGCGCCGGCGCTACTACCGTTTGACCGAGCGAGGCCGGAAAATTGCCCAAGCCGAAGCCGTCAGGCTCGATGGACTCGTGAGGTTGGCACGTGAGCGCAGACTCCTACCCGCCGTCGCGCTCGGATAGCGGGGGCTACGGTGCGGTTCTGGCAATTTTTAATGCCCTGCTTTATCTGTGCCCGCGCGATTTTCGGCGCACCTACCGCGCTGAGATGCACGAGCATTTCGCGGCCGTTCTTTCCGATGAAGGCCTGCGCTACGCGCTCTTCGGCTATCTCAGCGTCCTCTGGGCCGCGCTACGGGAGCGCGGGACGATGATGTTGCAAGACATCAGCTTCGCCGTTCGCACCGCGCGCAAGTCGCCTCTTTTCTCGGCAATCGTGATCCTCACGATGGCGATCGCGATCGGTGCAAACGTCGCCGTCTACAGCGTCCTCAAGGGGGTCGTCCTCAAACCGCTGCCGTACGCGCATCCAGATCGCTTGGCTTTTGCCTGGCTCACGGCTCCGTGGGCCGAAGGAACGCAGGGCCAATTTTCGACCCCGGAAGCAAGGAGCGTGCGCGAGCAGCAACGCAGCTTCGTCGCGACGTCCGTCTTCATCAATCAGGCAGCGACGCTGCTCGGCTACGGACCACCGCGGCTGCTGCAGGGCCAGCAAGTCTCCCACGAGTTCTTCGACGTGTTCGAAACGCGACCGGAGCTCGGACGCTTCTTCATTTCGAGCGATGAGGCGGACGGCTCCGCTCACCGGGTGATCATCTCCGACAAACTTTGGCGTACCGTCTTTGCGAGCGACCCGCATGTCATCGGCCAAACTATCCGTCTGAGTGACACCCCTTCGAAGATTGTTGGGATCGCCCCAGCGACCTTCGTCCAGCCCGACGCGCAGAAGACGTTCGTCGATGCCGATTACTGGAGCGTTTTCAAAGCCGCGGATCTTTCAGATCGTGGCCAATACGGTCGCGGCAACCACTCGTTCACCGAGATCGTATCGCTCAAGCCTTCGGCAACGATCGGTTCGGCGAACGCGGATCTTGCGCGCATCTTCAAGGCGCTCGAGAAGAAATATCCCGGTTCGAATGCGCTCACCTCGGCCCACCTCGTCCCCTTGCGCGAAGACCTTTTTGGAAATATCCAGGCGACATTGCTGACGATCTTTGCGGTCGTCGCGGGAGTGCTCTTGATCGGGTGCGTAAACGTCGCGAACCTGTTGCTGAGCCGAGCGGCCGGTCGCGAGCGCGAGCTGTCGGTTCGATTTGCGGTCGGCGCGTCACGCGCGCGCATCATCTCGCAGCTTTTCACGGAGACGCTGCTGTACGTCGGGACGGGAGCGCTGCTTGGCCTCGGACTCGCCGCCGCCGGAATCCGGGCCTTCGTAGCGTTACGGCCACCCGGCATTCCACGGGTCGAGAGCATCGCCGTCGACCCGAACGTGATTCTCTACACGGTCGGCCTCGTCGCGGTCGCGACCGTCCTTGCGGGACTCGTACCGGCGCTCAGCTTGTCTCGTCCCGATCTTTCGATCGCGCTCAAAGCGGGAGGCCGTGGTGGCCACTCAAGCCGCGGCGCAAAGCTACGCGGCATCCTGGTCACCGCGGAGATCGCGCTCGCCCTTGTTCTGGTGACGACCTCCGGTTTGAGTTTGCGAAGCTATCTCGCGCTCACGAATCGGCCGATTGGTATCGACGCTTCGAACGTGTACGTGGGCCGCCTGAGCGGCTTTTCGGAGAAACGTTACGCCGCCGACGATGCGACTCGCAACTTCCAACGTGACGTTCTAGCCAGACTCGCGGCCACACCCGGCATCGAACACGTCGCCTTTGCCTTCAACTTACCTTTCGGACCGTCGTATAGCATGTCCGACGTTCGCGTGCAGGGTGATCATTTGGTCCCGGGTCACGACAAGGAGACCGAGGTATCCGCCATTTCCCCCGATACCTTCGCGGTTTTGCGTATCCCGCTGTTGCGCGGGCGCACTTTCAGCGACGGAGATACCAAGGGGGCCGCTCCGGTCGCCATCGTCAGCGAAGAATTCGTCAAGCGGTACCTTCCCGGAAGCGACGGCATCGGGAAAGTGGTGAAAGTCGAAATGGGAACAGGCCCGGGAGAGCCACCCTATCGCCGCGTCGTCGGCGTGGTCGGCGATACGCGCCATACCTATGCGCTGGAAAACAAGCCGGAAGCGTATCTACCGAACACTCAACTACCGATCGACTACGCAGCGTTGATCGTCCGCTCGACCGATTCCCAACAGGTGATAACCGAGACGCTCAAGCGCGCGGTCGCGCAAGTTGACCCGACCCTCTCGGCGCCCCGAGTTGAGACCCTGCGGTCCCGGATGGGCGACACCGTTGGTCGAGAGCGGATCGGGGCGATCTTGCTCGGATCGCTCGCCTTCGTCGCCTTGCTCTTGGCGATCGCGGGCGTGTACGGTGTCGTCTCGTACGACGTCGGGCAGCGCACCCATGAGATCGGAGTGCGCGTAGCGCTCGGCGCAACGACCCGCACGATCGTCGTCATGGTTTTGCGAGGCGCGATCGTTCTCGCAAGCTCGGGGATAGCGATCGGCCTCGGCCTTGCGGCGCTATCGTCTTGGCTCATCGAGGGACAACTGGTTGACGTGAGCGCGCTCGATCCACGGACGTACCTCGTCGTCATCGTCCTGCTGGCCGTCGCGGTTTTCTTTGCCTCATTGATTCCGGCACTCCGCGCGGCACGGGTCGATCCCGTCACGGCGCTGCGGTACGAATAAGATGGACGTCGTTCGCCTTCGTACGCGCTCGCGTGCGCTCCCCAAGCGGGCCGTCACCGTCATCTCGGTAATGGTGCTCGCCCTCTTTGGCGCCTGGGGAATCGTATCGCTCGCGCGACCGGCAGCCGCGGAAAAGGTTCTCGAGCGTGCGAGCGTGCTCACCGATACGGCGCAGCGCGGAACGCTGGTCCGCGCGATCCGGGCCGCCGGCACGTTCGTACCCGAACACGTCGCCGTCGTTGCCGCGCCGGCTGACGGCCTCGTGCAGAGCGTCGACCTCAAGCCAGGCGCACACGTCGTGCAAGGCTCGATGATCGCACAGCTGCAGAACCCCGAACTCGAAGCGGACCTTGCGGATATTCGCGCTCAGATCGTCGCCGCGCAAGCCGAGCTCGGCAGCGTGCGCGAAGAGGTTCGCTCGAACGAACTCGACACGCTTTCGTCCGCTCAGACCTCGACGGCTGAGCGCGAGCAAGACGAAACGCAGGTACGCTCCAACGAGTCGCTCCATCAACGCGGGCTCATTTCCGACGTCGCCTATCAGATCGCACGCATCAAGGTGCGCGAACTTCGCGACCAGGAAGCGGTCGCGAAGAGCAAGATCTCCGTAGCTCAAGCCGACGCGGGTGCACGCGTTGCCGTCGCCCAGGCGAAGATCGACCAGCTCAGCGCGCAACTCTCGGCCAAGAGTGCGGAATTGGATGCGCTCGCGGTACGTTCGGCGACAACCGGCGTGGTGCAGAGCGTCGCCGTCGATCCGGGCCAGCGCATCGCCCTCGGCGCCGAGATCGCGCGGCTGGCCGATCAGCGTGATCTGAAGGCCGTCCTGCTCGTACCCGAAGCAGACGTGCACGACGTCACGATCGGCCTCCCCGTTGCGATCGAGCTAGGCTCCCTTGCCTCGAGCGGCCACGTTGTTCGCATCGATCCGGCAGCGCAGGAGGGCAGCGTCGCGGTCGACGTCGGTTTCGAGGGGACCGTGCCGGCTGTTGCGCGGCCGGATCTACACGTCGACGGAAGCATCGAACTCGAACGGATCCCGAACGCCGTTTCGATCGCTCGGCCCACCGGCGCTACCGACGGTACCGACACCGATCTCTACAAGATCACGGGCGGCGGCACGCGCGCCGTGCGCGTCCACGTGCGTCTTGGGCGCGGCTCCGACGATCGCGTGCAAATACTCTCCGGCATCGCTGCCGGTGACACCATCATCATCTCCGACACGTCGGCTGCCCAAAACGCCGAATCGGTTCTCATCAAGTAAGGACGGATCAATGCTCATCGCTCTCACGCGCGTCTCGAAGATCTATCGCACCGACGAGATCGAAACCCACGCCCTCGACGAGATCACGCTCGAGATCGAGCGCGGCGAATACGTCTCGATCGAAGGACCCTCGGGCGGCGGCAAATCGACGCTCCTCTCGATCATCGGCCTACTCGACGCCCCGAGCACCGGAACCTACGTCCTCAACGGGACCGGGGTGCATGGCTTCTCACCCGACGAGCGCTCAATGATCCGCAACCGTGAGATCGGCTTCATCTTTCAAAATTTCAATTTGATCGGCGATCTTACGGTTGCCGAGAATATCGAACTGCCGCTCACCTATCGCGGACTCAGCAAGCCCGAACGCAAGCGGCGCGTTGCCGAGGCACTCGAGCGCGTGTCGATGTCGCACCGCACGAAGCACTTTCCGGCGCAGCTTTCCGGCGGTCAGCAGCAACGAGTGGCCGTCGCTCGCGCGCTTGCGGGGGAACCGTCCGTCCTACTCGCCGACGAGCCGACGGGAAACCTCGACTCGAAGAACGGGGATTCCGTGATGGAGCTGCTCGGCGAGTTGCATGCGGCCGGTTCGACGATCGTAATGGTCACCCACGATCGCCGCTTCGCGCACTACGCGCAGCGCACCATCGGCCTCCTCGACGGTCGCGTCGTCCCCGAGTTGGAGGCCGCCGCCGCGTCGTAGCGGCACTATTCGGCCGCGCGCCAGGTGCAGTGAAAGCTCGTTTCGCTGCCATCCTGGGCGAGACGGCTCGGGGTCGACAGCGTCGTACCCGCATGCACCATGAAGAGCCGAACATGCGGAAAAGCCGCAATTCCTTTGCCGGGACCGTGGGCGGCGAGCGTGGCGCCTTTGAACCCGACCGTTACGTACTTCGCAAGCGGATACTTACCACTGCCGGGCCGCTCGACGATCCATTCAGCCGTGTTGCGCAGACAGACGACCGTGCAGGTTTTTGTCGTGTTGATGGCGCGGCCGCTCGTCAGATCGCGTACCGCAAGTTGGTACGCCCCGGCAGCGTACCGGACCGATGCGACGATGCAATCTCCCGGCGAAACGGGGATGTCTTCGCCGCCGCGGTTTCCCGTGCTCGCGACCATTTCCCACCAAGCGCGATAGACGACGGGTTCGTTCGGCCCGCTGCATTTGGCGATCGTCCCGACTTGTTCGACCGTCCCGTTTCCAAAGCCGTCGAAGCCGATCCAGAACGATGCCTGGGCGTTCGGGACCGTACACTCTACGGCCGGCTGGATCCAGCGCGCCGTGATCGACGTGAACGTTGCGCCCGTGTCCACGTAACCCGACCACGTGTTCGCGTGGTGAACCGGCGCGGCGGAGGCGACCTCACCGCTCAGCAGCGTACATGCAAGGAGTGCGACAGGCACTTTCAACGCATTCATCCCCCAGTCAAAGAGTTTCTCCCGGAGCGCGGAACCGGGCTGCCTTAAGTCTATTCGTTCTCCGGCCCCACGACGATCCGCAGGGCAGCGGCACTTGGGGCGTTCTTGACGAATAACCGAGCCAGCACCGATGCGCCGGCGGTCGTGAAGAACACGACTGCGGCTTCCCTCGGCCCGACGATCAGATCGACGGCAAAGGCGAGCGTCGTCATCGCGCACACGAAGCATATTCGCAGAAACCCGTTCCATGTCATCGTGCGTTCGTCGTCCTCGAGCGTCCACCAGCCGCGGCGCATGTTCCGGAAATTGAGAACGGCGGCCAACCCCATCAACAGAGCGAGCAGAATCGCATACTCGGCGATCGTTGCGCGCGCGGTCTCCACGCTCTCCTGCGTACGCGTGATGGAATACATCGCGAAGGGCATCAGGCTGACGAGCGCGAGATACGCGAAAGCAAGGAACAGGTCGAATTGTGCCGGCTTATATGGACCGGACATCAAGCGATGGTACGTCAGCCAGAGGATCGCGAGCAGCGCGAAGGTGCCGAAGTACGACAGCAGACTTGCCGGGTGAGCGAGGTCGACGTGCCCCTGCGTCGTCGGTAGTTGCAGCGCGCACTGCGAAACGGCAAAGCCGAAGACGATGTCCCCGAAACCCTCGAGGCGCGCTGCAAGCCGCCGCTCGCGCTTCGAGAGGTTCGCTGAAAATGATGCGTCCGGCTGCAAGGACGTCTGAACGGCACCCTCAATTCCGCGCCGCAAAGCGCTGCAGCGGTAGTTCACGGCGGGCACGCAAAACATCTGCCCGCGTCGGCCGCTCCCGCCAAGAACGAGTTCAGTGGCGCGCTTTATAGATCAATCGGCCGCAGAGCGGGCGGTCGAGCGAACTTTCAGCGCTCGCGATCGCTTCGCGCGTGCTGCGAGGTACCGGCGAACGGACGGGTCGACCGTCAAGCCGATCGCGCGCGCGTATGCGCTTTGAGCTGCTTCTTCTTCGCCCGCTCGAGCGAGGAGATCGGCGCGCGCGGCCCAGTACGGCTGGTATTCGCGTAGTCTCGCATCGGCGTCGATCGTACTAAGTGCGGCAAGGCCTGCGCACGGGCCGTCGCTCGCGCCGATTGCAACGGCGCGATTGAGTGCGACGACCGGGGAGCCGGTCAGCCGCAGCAGTTCGTCATAGAGTGCTGCGATTGCGCTCCAGTCCGGCTCGCGCGCGAATCTGCGCATCGCGTGGGCGGATTGAATTGCTGCTTCGAGTTGGAAGCGCCCGATGCGCCGGGCTCCTGAGGCGCGCTGCAACAGTTGCTCGGCTTCCTCGATCGCTGCGGCCTCCCAACGCGCGGGCTCCTGTTCGTCGAGCGGAACGTACGCGCCGCCCCCGTCGCGACGCGTCGCCGAGCGGGCGCCGGCGTGCAGCATCAAGGCGAGCAAACCCAGCGCCTCGGGTTCGCCGGGACAGGCCTGGACGACGATGCGGCCGAGCCAGAGCGCCTCACTAACGAGCCCGCGCGAACGCGGATCGAAGCCCGCCGGATCATCCCAACCTTCAACGAACGTCGCGTAGATCGCTGATAGCACGGCCTCCAGACGTTCGGGCAATTCTTCCGCCGGCGGCACGCGTAGCGGAATGCGCGCTTCGGCAATCTTTCGCTTCGCGCGAACGAGGCGTTGGCTCATCGTCGCCGGCGCAATCAAGAAACAGGACGCGATTCGCGCCGCGTCGAGCCCGAGGACGAGCTGCAAGATCAGCGGGCCGCGAATTTGCGGAGGTAGCGCGGGATGCGCGCAGGCGAACATCATCGCCAGGCGTTCGTCGGCGAGTTCGTCCGTGCACTCGAAGGTCTGCTCGGCGTCGTGAACAGCCTGACGGAAGTGTTCGTGCAGCCGCTCCGTGCGCTGCTCGCGGCGCGCGTTATCGAAGAGCCGATGTCGCGCGGTCACCAGGAGCCACGCCTCGGGCGCGCGCGGCACGCCGTCGCGCGGCCAGCGTTCGAGCGCGCTCGCGAACGCGTCGGCCAGCGCATCCTCCGCCGCATCGAAATCGCCGCACCGCGCCGACAAGTATGCAAGCAGCTTGCCGTAGCTCTCGCGCGCTGCGCGCTCGGCGGCGCGGTGCGGAACTTCGAGATCGTTCACGCCGCGGCCGGCACCGCCATGATCGGGCGCACCTCGATCGTCCCGTGGCTCGCGGCCGGGCAACGAGCGGCCCAAGAGAGCGCCGCATCGAGATCGGGAACGTCGACGACATAGTAGCCGCCGAGTTGTTCCTTCGTGTCGGCGTACGGACCGTCGAGGACCGTCGTCTTGCCGTCGCTCGTCACGCGAACGGTCGTCGCCGTCGCCGTCGTGGATAGCCGGTTACCGCCAACGTAGACGCCGGCCTCGCGCAAGGCCTGCGTATACGCCTGGTAGGCGCCGAGGATCCGGTCCGATTCCTCTTCGGACAGCGCCGGCCAGATTTTTTCGTCGGCAAAGAGTTGGAAAATATACTCCATGTTGCGTCTCCTTTTAGCTCCGAGTGCGGCGCGCAAGAGCGCGCCTGACCCTATGACGCTCGAGGACGGCAGATTTCGACACGAGAGCGGACCGGCATGCTGACGTACGGTAAGATGCGCAATCGCGCAGCCGCGGGCCCAGACCGAAGCGCGGGCGTAGCGTGCCGGACATCTTGCACTAACCTTGGGTTGCTACGGTTCGCCGGATGTCTTCCGCCCTCGATTCGTGCGCCGCCCTCATTTGCGGAGGCTCGGCGCGCGTCGCTGCGGCCATCGCGAACTCGCTCTCGCCCTTCGGGGAACCAGTGCTCTCCTTTGCCGCCGCGCGGGCGATTCGCATCGTTCCCCTGAGTCGCGCAGAGCGCTATCGCGACGTCTCGGTATCACTGCGCCGGCTTGGCGTCGATGTCGACGCATGGCCTGTGCCGCCGGCGGGCTTGTTCGTCGTTGAAGAGCGGACGGTGTACCTGCGCAATCCGACGCCGATGACGATTGCCCACGAGTTCGCGCACGGACTCGATTGCGCACTCGGAGGCGGGGTGTATCGCAGTGGTTACGATCGTAAGATCCGGCGTGCGTTTGCGAACGCGCGCGACTTCGTGACGCCGTACGCTGCTAGCGGACTCGACGAGTATTTCGCCGAGTGCGTGCGCGCCTACGTCGAGGTCAACGACACACAATCGCCTTGGCCGCGCGCCACTCGCGAACGGTTATCGCTGGTCGACCCCGCCATGTCGGCGCTGGTCGCCGGATTGTTTGCTAACGAACTACGCTAGAGTCTAATCGGAGCTTCAGAACGGCGGCCTTCGGCCTCTCGTTCGTTTGAACAGCACACAGCCCCCAAGCTTGACATAGGAGTACCGCTCATGCGCAGTACAATCGCTAAGATTGTTCTTCTTTCGACATTGACCGTAACTTTTGCGAGCACGGGCACAGTGCCGGTCGCCGCAAAGACATCGTGCCCGCCGGGGACGACGATGAACGAAAACTACATGGCAATCGATAACGGAAGCCCCGTTCCCGGCTCCGGAACCACCACCAGTTGCCTTGCAACCGGCAAAAAAGAAACGCTAACGGCACCGAAATCGATACCCGGTGCAAACCAGACCGCGTTCGCTTTCCTCTTCTGGGACATCAACGGACGTCTCTATTCACGCCGTAAGGCGACCTTCATTGCTCCAAGCGATCCGTCGTTCGAAGCATCGGCTTGGTACTTACTGACGGGACCGGGCTGCTGCGGCCCCTCGAATATCATGACCTACGGTTTCTCGGTGCTGACCGACAAGAAGTTGCCGGGAACGCCGGTTGCCTCGACGGCACCGAGCAGCGCCTGGACCTCGCCGTCGCAGACCGTGTTCACCAAGACGGCCGTAACGGTCACCGCAAACAATCCGCTCGAATTCCTCTACTGGCGGGCGCTTCCGAAGACCGCGAGCGCGGCCGGTACGAAGCTCAAAGTCAAGGCGGGTGTTTCGACCGTAGCCATCGCGTTCTATGGCGCAAACGCCTGTCAGTCGATTCAAAATGAGATCGACAGCCTCAGCTTGGCCGACTTCCCGCCGCACGGTGGCAAAGCGCTGCAAGCCGAGATCAAGTACCTCTCCTCCCAGTATCAGGCGTGCGTGGTTCGCCACGGCGGCTGATAGCCAGGCTGCGAAGCGCAGCCTCATGGCGGCGTGCACGGACGGTTCCCGTGCACGCCGTTTTCATGCGCCGGGGCCGGCAGCTTGCGCTATTGCAGCGCGCCGAGCTTTCCGCTCAGCGCGGAACGATACACACCGTAGAGCGGCAGCTGTTCGGGGCTCGGATACGCGAGCGGCGACAACAGATCGGGTGGAAACGAAGGGACGGGACCGTGGCGCTCTTTTGAGAGGTCCTCGGTGCGCTCGCTCTCAGCGATCTTTACTGCGGCCGTGTAGTACCGGTAGCGGTGCCAGGCGACTTCGCCGGAAACGTCGACGACGTCGACGCTCGTTCTCGCTAACTTTCCATCATCAAAGCACCACGTGTCGCGCGAGCCGCCGTCGCCCGACGCACTGACGTGGTCGATCTGCGCAAACACAACGTCTTTTCCCAACGTGACGAACGCAGCAAAGTCGCCGCTTGTGAATCCTTTGCTATTTTGAAGATGCTCGTTGGCTGCGAGGCTCGAGCGCTTCCAAGATTCATCTTCAGCTCCGGTGCCCCCACGGCTCACGTACGTCGTCGCCGTGCCGACGTCCGTATCGGCTGCAAACGCATCGCAACGATGATCGACGTGGGCAACGGAAAACGCGGCGCTCGGCGTGGGAGGCGGCGCGCGCGCGGCCGGTGGACGTGCAACGAAACTGGTGGCCGGCTGCAGGCTCCGCTCTATCTCGAGGCCTACGGCGAGCTTTGCCCCCTTCGGCAACTTCAAAATGTATTGCATTCCGCCACGGACGAAATCGAGGATGAGTTGGTCCGCGCAGGCAGGTTGCGGGCAGAATGGGCCGCTGTAGCCGGTCGATCCATCGTGAAGGCGAACCGGCTTCAGCGTGCCTGCCCCAAGCGAGGCGCCCTTCGCCGGAAGCACGTCAAGCTCGCCCAGCGCGCACTCCGGTTTGCCGGCACACGTCTTGGTCGTGAAGTAAATATTGTAGCCGTGGGCATCGGCCCAGGATGACGGCGCGACGCGTGCACCGAGCATCGTGCCGTTCCCGAACGTTCGCGGGATCGCGCTTGGAACGAGCGCACCCGGCCGCAATGCCGCGATCCGGACCAGAACCTCGGACGGTAAGAGCGGAGCGGTGCCGCTTTCGGCGGCAAACGTCCCCCTTGCCAAAGCAACGGAAATGACCGACAACGTCAAAAGGACGTTCGCTTTCACGAACGATTCTTTTTGCTCGCGTCACAAAGGTCCCTAGGCGACGGCCGGGCGCGAACCGATAGTCGTTGTAGAAGGATGACGACGTGAAATTCGCGCAGCCGCGCATCGACATCAGCTACGAGCACGAGCGCGCAGCGCTCCGTGCCGTCGCCGCTGCGTTCAGCCCGCGGCGTCGCAAAGCGCGTGGAGCCGGGCGAAAGCGAGCCGCTGCTCGCACCGGCAACACGAAAGCGGCCCAATACCTCGCTGCCCTCTCCGATGCGTACGGCCCGCTGCCGTCGGACGCGCTGCAGGCCGAACTCCCACCTTTTACGAGTCTGTTGCTCGACGCTTCCGCGCTCGCCGCGCTCGCGCGCGGTGAGGCACGTGCCCGTGCATACCTGATGCGGGCAGTCGGATGCGCGGCCCGGGTCCTCGTTCCTGCGTCGGCACTGCTCGAAACCCGCCTGGGCGCGGTCGCGGACGCCGTCGGCGAAATCGTTCCGCTCGACGAGACCGTCGGACGCGAAGCCGCAGCGCTGCTCGACGAAACCGGGTGCTCCGCTCCGCTAGCTGCTTTGATCGTCGCGTGCGCGGCCCGTCGCCGCCCCGCGGCGATCATGACGGCCGAGCCGTCGCTCATCGGCGAACTTGCCCGAGCAACGTCTCAAGCGGAACTCTTCGTCTTGGCGGTCGCGACGAGCGACGCCCGTTCGCTCCCGATCGCCCACACGAGCGCGATCAGCAGAAAGTTCGCTACGAGCGAGCTGCCGCCGTAGGAAAAGAAGGGCAGCGTGATGCCGGTCAGCGGGAAGAGCCCGAGCACACCGCCGACGATGATGAACACTTGAAATCCAAGCGTCGCCGCGAGCCCGCTCGCCAGCAACTTCGCGTAGAGATCCGGCTGCGCTTGCGCGACGGCAAACGAGCGTAAGAGCACGACCAAGAACGCGCCGACCAGCACGATGCCGCCGAGCGCACCGAACTCTTCGCTCCAAGCCGCAAAGATGTAGTCGGTCTGCACCGCGGGGATGAATCCCGGATGACCGAGGCCGTAGCCCGTGCCGAGCAGACCGCCGGCCGCAAGGGAAAAGATACTTTGCATTGCCTGGTAGCCGGTACCGAGCGGATCCGCGAACGGATCGCGCCAGGCGGCAAAGCGTGCGATCACATAGGGGTAGTGACGCACCGCAAACCAGACGGCAAGTGCAAAGATGGCCGCGCCGCCGGCAATCAAGTCGACGCGCCGCGTTGCGATATAGAGCATCGCGGCAAAGGTCGCGAGCAAGAGCGAGGCCATCCCGATATCACGCTCGAACACCAGAATCGCCATTGAAGTCGCCCAGCCCAAGAACAACGGGCCGAGATACTTGAGATTTGCGCGAATCGACCAGGGCTTGGCTACCGCAATCACATCGGCCGTCTCGGCCAGATAGCCCGCCATAAACAGCACGATAAAAAGCTTGATGATCTCAACCGGCTCGTACTGAACCGGTCCGATGCGAATCCAAAGCCGGGCCCCGTTGACCTCTTGGCCGAAGACGGCAACGAGCAAGAACAGCACGATCGATCCGAGCACCCAAATGTATTTGTACGCCGCCAGGCGGCGAAAGCCGTCGAACGACGGGCCGACGGCAATCACGAGCACGAGCGAGAGCGCAAGCCAGATCTCTTGCTTACGCGCGAGGTCGGGCGAAAGCCGCGCGATCGTCGCCAGTCCCAGACACGAGATCAGCACGGCTAACGCCGGCAGCGCGTCATCGCGGCGCACGTCGAGCGGTGCGCGCAAGGTCCAAGCAAAGGCACCGGCCGCGAGCAGCCATAGCGACCACGGCGGCCCGAGCGAGCCGTGGGGCGCAAGCGCCAGCGCGAAGCCCCCGATGGCCAGGGCCAGCGCCATCGGCAGGATGCGGCTAAGGACGATCTGAGGTCGAATAATTCGTCGAATGGTCGGCGTAGCCGCCGAACCGGAACACGTACGCACCGAACGAAAGCAGCGAGGTCGTCAGCAAGACGATCGCAACGACGGTGCGGAAACCAAGCGCGCGCGCCCCGCCACGCGCGGCCGGGGGCGAAGCGATCAGCAGATCGCGGCCGACGACCAGCGTTCCGTTGTCGACGTTGCCGCGTGCTTTCGCGGTGGCCAGCACACGCGCCACCACATCGGCCGCCGACTCGCAATCACAGAGCGCACCCGCAAGCTCGTCATCACCGAAGCAGCGATGCACGCCGTCGGTACAAAGGACCAGCTGATCGTCCGCCACCAGTTCTACGTGCGCGATCGAGGCCTCGAGTTTGGCTTGGGTACCAAGACTGCGCCACAACAGGCCGCGGGTGCGGGGCTTGGCCGGCAGCGAGGTCTTGGCGCTGGTGACGGCGGTGTCGGCGAACATCGCGTCGTCGGCCGTAAGCATTTCGATCCGCCCCAGGCGCAGCAAATACGCGCGCGCATCGCCGACATGGCCGACAAAGGCGTGGTGACCGACGATCATCACCGCGGTCAGCGACGTGCCGCTCGCAACGAAATCCTCGTGGCTGCCGCTTTGCGCATACAAGCGGGCGTTCGCGTGATCGAGCGCGGCAAGCAAGATCGCGCGCAGTCCGCTCGGTGAAACGTTGCGCCCAAACGAGCCGACGCGATGCCGCCGGCGCAGATAATCGCGTAAGGTGGAGAGTGCGAGCGGTGCGACCGAAACGCCGCGAGCAATCTCTCCAAAGCCGTCCGCTATCGCAAGTAGCGTCACGTTCGGCGCAACGCATTCGGCGATGTGCGCATCGCTCTGCCGGCGCTGCCACATGCCGAGTTCCGTACCAACCGCTACTTCCACGGCCCCACTCCGCAAAAGACGATGCGTGTTGTTCCAACGTCGATTTCGTCGCCGTCCTGCAAGGCGGCTGCAGCTTCGATCGGCCGCGCGTTCACGAGCGTTCCGTTACGACTGTCGAGGTCGCGGACGCTGAGGACACCATCGGTGAGGTCGATTCGTGCGTGTAAGCGGCTCACTTGCGCGTCAGGGACGACTAGTGTTGCGGTGGTTGCGCGACCGATCGTGATCGGCACCGGCGCGCGAACCATGCGCGTCCGCCCATCTTCCTCCACGCGCAACACAACCGCCTGCATCGCCGTCATCGGATCGTCGCGCTGGCGCCGCCGGCGCGGCAGCATGGCAAGCAAGAAGAGCGTGCACAGCGCGACGACCTCGACGCTCGCTAGCCGCGGATCCTCCATCAGGCGGGCAAAGCCGCATCGTCGGGCTCGACCAGTAACTCGGTGTCCCCGAGCCCGAGCACGTCGCCGAGTCCGAGTTCTCCGGCGGGCGTACGTGCGCCGTTCTGGCGCGTGCCGTTCGCGGATCCGAGATCGCGAAAGTGCCAACGACCCGCTTCGAGGGCGACTTCGACATGGCGGCGCGAGACGCGCGGATCGAGCAGCACGAGGTCGCTGCTCGCGTCGCGTCCGAGGATGAGCGTGCGGTCGAGGACGACACGCGCGTCCTGCGGTAAACCTTTGCGAACGCGCAGCGCGAGCCGCTCGGCTTCAGGCAGCGCTTCGACCGAAACCGCCACCGTGCCGCCGGCCACCGACGCGTCGGACTCGGCGCAGACTTCGGGCCGCCGCTGCGGGCGGCCGGAGCGTTCGGCCAAGTGCGCGAGCATCGCACTCCATTGCCGTTCCAAGTACGAGCGGTCCGTGGCAAAGCGCGCGTAGTCTGCCGGGTTCAGGCGTACGACGAAGCGCCGGCCGCCGCGCCCGCTCGCAGCTGCGCCCGACTCGAACGCGGCGACGAGTTTGCGAGCGATCTGCACCGGCTCGAGCGCACTCGGGAAGGCGACGGCGAACGCTCGCTCGACGGCCTCGGCGCACACAGCTTCCACGCGCGCAAAGAAACTCACCGGCGCGGCGGCCGATCAGGCTCGCACGAGGGTGGCCACGTAGAAACCGTCGCGGCCCTCGATGCCGAGCGGCACGACGACGTCTCCGTCGCGCGCGAACGCGGCATAACGTTCGGGAAGTTCGGCGCGCGCGAAGTCGGAGCGTTCGCTCAGAAACGCTTCGACGACCTCGCGACCCTCCCGTGGATCGCTCGAACAAACGCTGTACACGAGCCTGCCGCCCGGTGCCGTGCGAGCGGCGGCAGCCTGCAACAATTCGGATTGCAGCGCCCCAAAGCGCGCGCCGTCTTCGGGTGCCTTGCGCCAACGCGCCTCCGGATGGCGCCCGATGATACCAAGGCCGGAACACGGCGCATCGAGCAGCACGTAGAGCGCCAAGATGTCGGGCGCGGCTTCGCGTGCGTCGCCGGCCACGAGGGCGGCGTTCGTTATCCCGAAGCGTGCGAGCGTTTCGCGCAGTGCATGGACCTTCTTCGGGTCGAGTTCGACGCCGGTCACCTGACCCTCGGCGCCGACGCGCGCAGCAAGCTGCACGAGCTTGTTGCCGCGACCGCTGCACAACTCAAGGACGGTCGCGCCGCTCGGGGGCGCAAGCAAATCGACCGGCATTGCGGCCGCCTCACTTTGCAGCGACCAGCGTCCGGCGGGATCGTCACCGATCGTGCCGCCCGCGTAGACGAGCGATTCGGGGACGAACGCCGACGGACGAACCTCGAGGCCTGCACTTGCGAGTTCGCTTCGTACTTCCTCGACGGTAGCGCGCAGGCCGTTCACCCGTACCGCATGTTGCGGCGCGGCGTTGATGCCCGCCAACACCGCCCCGCGTTCGCCGTTGAAGACACGGCCGAACTGCGCGGCCATCCAGGTCGGCAGCGAAAACGCCGTCCCGAGGTAATCGTCTTCGCTCTTGAAGTCGGCGGCCGCCGGAACCGGAGCGCCGTCGGCAATCATCTTACGCAAAACCGCGTTGACCAAGCCGGCCGTGCCGCGGTGTCCATGGCGCCACGCAAGATTGACTGTTTCGGAGACGGCGGCGTGATCGTCGACGCCGCCCATGAAGCGTAGCTGGTAGGCACCGATGCGCAGCACGTCGACGATGGTCGGCGGCAGCGGCTTGTCGCGGGCGCCGATGTAGGGTGCCAAGTGCCAGTCCAAAAGGCGCCGCTGCTTGATCGAACCGTACGCCAACTCGGCCGCAAAGGCACGATCGCGCACGTCGAGATGCGCGCGGCGCGATCGCACGTCGAATGACGCTTGCGCGCCGCGCTGCTCGGGCCCGAACACATCGCGGACGACTTGCAACGCCACTTCGCGCGCGCTCGCGGCGCCGGGCGCGCTCAGCGGATGCGCCCGATAGCTAGGCGCGCAGCCGCCACGTACTCGTGTCCGCTGACCGCTTTGCGATTGGGCGGAACGAGCCGGTCGATCGCGACGTATTCGCCCCCGCCGCACGGCACGACGAGCTCTCCCGGAACGTGCCCGGACACGGCGCGGGCGGCCAAAATCTTCACCATCTCGGCTTCGCCGTCCAGACGTGCCCGTGCTGCCGGCGCGGGCGAAAGGGAGCGCACGTGATCGACGATCCGCTTGGCGTGCCAGCGCCAATCGATCAGCAAGTCTTCCTTACCGAGCGGTCGCGTGGCCGTGCGCGCGATGTCGATCGCCGGTGCCAGGCCCGCCTGCGGCTTGCGTACCAGCTTTTCGCCGGTCGCGAGCGCGCATGCCTCCGAGAGCAGTTCAGCGCCCAGCAGCGCGAAGCGATCGTGAAGTTCCCCGTAGGTTTCGGCCGGGCCGATTTCGGAGCGCGCCTGCAACACGATGTCTCCGGTGTCCATGCCGGCGTCCATCAGGATGATCGACACGCCGCCCTCGGTCACGCCGTCGCGCAACTGCGATTGAAGCGGGGTGGCTCCGCGGTACAGCGGCAAAAGACTCGGGTGAACGTTGAGGGCGCCGCGCGGCGCCAAATCCAGCACGTTCTGCGGAACGATCTTGCCGTACGATGCGACCGCGAAAAGGTCGGCATGCTCCTTGCCCAGCAGCGGGACCGTGTCGCGGAGTTTCTCGGGTTCGATCGTCGGGATGCCGAGCGCATTCGCGGCAAGCTTGACCGGGGTTGCTTGCAAACGCTGACCGCGTCCCGCCGGCCGGTCCGGTTGCGTGACCACGAGCGCGCAGTCGACCGCTGCGAAGAAAGCACGCAGTGCGGGTACGGCAAACTCGCTCGTGCCGAAAAAGATCCCGCGAAGCTTAGGCAGTTTAGCTGATCGCCGCGGCGTTGCGCTCGAGCGCTTCGCCCTCGGCTTGGGCCTCGGCAAGAGCTGCCTTTTCTTCGTCGGTCGCGGCCGGCCGGATGTTCTTGGCCTTGTCGATGTAGAGCACGCCGTCGAGGTGATCCATCTCGTGCTGCAGACAGCGCCCAAAGAGGCCCGAGCCTTCGAGTTCGATTTTCTTGCCGTGCCGGTCGAGTCCGGAGCACACGACCCGTTCAAAACGGGTCAGGTCGCCGATCATGCCGGGCACCGAGAGGCAGCCCTCGACGGACTCGATCTCTCCTTCGGTCACCGTGAACTTCGGATTGACGACGACGAGCGGACCGTGCTCGGGCTCGTCGTCGATCTGCAGGTCGACCACAAAGAGACGTTTGCCCACGTTCACCTGCGGCGCGGCGAGCCCAATGCCCGGCGCATGGTACATCGTCTCGAACATGTCGTCGATCAGCTGCTGGAAGAGCGGGTCGTTCAGCTCCTCCGGGTTGACCTTTTTGGCCACCTTCCGGAGGGTGGGATGCCCGTCGGTGATGATCTCGCGAATGTACGGCACGGCACCCATTATAACTCGCCCGAGCCACCCTTGGCTGCCTCGGACAAAAGTCGAGGCCCGCTCACAGGATATAGGTGCTGAGATTGGCGTCGCCCACGATCCCGGCCAGCCGTTCCCGCACGTAGGCGGCGTCGACCACCACCGCGGCGCTCTCTTCCGGGGCCGCAAACGAGACTTCCTCGAGCAGCCGCTCGAGCACGGTGTGGAGGCGGCGCGCCCCGATGTTCTCGGTCTGCTCGTTGACCTGCATCGCGAAGATTGCCAGCTGCTCGATCCCATCGGGCGTAAACGACAGCTCGACCCCCTCCACGCCGAGTAATTGTTTATACTGCTCGGTCAAGGCGTTCTTCGGTTGGGTGAGGATCGTCTTGAAGTCCTCGACCGAAAGCGAATCAAGCTCGACCCGAATCGGAAAGCGTCCCTGAAGTTCGGGAATCAGGTCGGAAGGTTTGCTCATGTGAAATGCGCCGGCGGCGATGAACAGCACGTGATCGGTCTTTACGGCGCCGTGCTTCGTGTTGACCGTGCTGCCTTCGACGATCGGCAGAATGTCGCGCTGAACGCCCTCGCGCGAGACGTCGGCACCACGGGCGCCGTCCTTGCCCGCGACCTTGTCGATTTCGTCGATGAAAATGATGCCGTTTTCGCCCGCTCGCCGCAGCGCTTCGCGCTTGACCGCATCCATGTCGACCAGCTTGGCTGCTTCTTCTTGAGCGAAAACGCGGCGCGCTTCAGCAACGGTAACGCGCTTGCGCGTCTTCTTCTTCGGCAGCAAGCCGCCCAACATCTCGCTCATGTCGGGACCGCCGCCCGCCCCATCCATGCCGCCCATGATGCCGATCGGCAGCTGCTGAGCTTCCTCGACTTCGATGTCGACCAGCCGCACGTCGTAGAATCCGCGTAGCACATCGGAGCGCGCTTGTTCGCGAATCGTGCGCGCGTCGTCGGGCGCGGCCGGCGTGACGGGCTGCGCGGGTTGCGGGGGCGACGGCGGCTGCGCGAAGGTGTTGCCGAAGATCGAGCCGAGCGTTTGGGCGAAGGCATTGACCGGTTGGGAGGCGCCCGGCGCGCGCGTTTCCGGGAAGAGCAGATCGACGACGCGCTCGACCGCCGCCGCGTCGGCGGCCTCGGCAACTTCCTCGCGCCGCTCGTCAAGCAGCATGCGGACCGCGGCCTCGACCAAATCGCGAACCATCGACTCGACGTCGCGCCCGACATAGCCGACCTCGGTATATTTGGTCGCCTCGACTTTGACGAAGGGTGCGCCCGCGAGCGACGCGAGGCGGCGAGCGATCTCGGTCTTGCCGACGCCGGTCGGACCGATCATCAAGATATTCTTCGGAATGATCTCGCCGCGCATCTCAGCGCCCAACTTCTCGCGGCGAAAACGATTGCGCATCGCGACCGCTACCGCGCGTTTGGCCTTGCCTTGACCAACGATATAACGATCGAGCTCGGCCACGATCTGGCGCGGCGTCAGATTGCTCGAAGGAGCGCCGTTCGTCATCCGAGCGCCTCGGCCAGTTCGTCGTAGAGGTATGCCATCGTTTCGATGCCGCCGTAGAATTGGCCGAGATCGAACTTTTCGTTCGGCGCATGGATCGCGTCGTCGGGCAGACCGACGCCGATGAGAACCTGCGGGAGATGCAGGATGCGATCGAACGACGACACCGGCCCGATCGTGCCGCCGCTTCCTATGAAGACCGGCGGCTTCCCGAACCCGCGCTCCATCGCGCGCGCCGCGGCGGCAACGGCCGGGTGATCGCGTGACGTGCTGACCGCACGGACGTCCCCGTCGCTTTCGATTTCGACGAAGACCCCGCGCGGTGTGACCCGTTCGAGATGCTCTAGCACGACGCGCTTCACGTGGGCGGGATCTTGCCCCGCGACCAGGCGTGCCGAGATTTTCGCGCGCGCCCAACTCGGTACGATCGTCTTGCTCCCGGGACCCTGGTAGCCGCCCCAAATGCCGTTGAGTTCGAGCGTCGGACGCAGCCACATCCGCTCGAGCGGCAAGCGCTCGCGCTCCCCGCCCGTTAGCTCCGTCACCCGCAGCGCCCGCGCTTCGGCCACGGCATCGAACGGCAGCCCGGCGAGTTCGGACCGTTCGGCTGGGTTCGGCTCCTGTACGCCGTCGTAGAAACCCGGCACGGCGACCCGGCCGCCGGGCTCGCGCAAGGTCGCGAGTATTTGCGCGAGGGCTTCGATCGGATTGACCACGATGCCGCCGAAGTAACCCGAGTGCAAGTCGGCCGCCGGACCGTGAACGGCGACTTCCCAATGGACGAGTCCGCGCAGCGAAACGGTCAGCGAGGGAACGTCTTCTGCGAATACCGCCGTATCGGAGACGACGACCACGTCGCAGGCGAGCCGCTCTTTCTCGCGCGCCAAGAACTCCTCGAAACTCGGCGAGCCGATTTCTTCTTCGCCCTCGACCACCACTTTGATATTGAGCGGCAGGCTGCCGCGCACGCGCAGATGCGCTTCGAGGGCGGCCAGATGCATCAGCACTTGACCTTTATCGTCGACCGAACCGCGGCCGAAGATCTTCCCGTCACGCACGGTGGCCTCGAAAGGCGGGGATTCCCAAAGATCGAGCGGGTCTTCCGGCTGGACGTCGTGGTGACCGTAAATCAGGATCGTCGGCGCGCCCGGGGCATGCAGCCACGAACCGTAAGCGACCGGCAGGCCTGCGGTTTCGAGCACCTCCGCCTCAGTGAGCCCGGCGGCCCGCATGCGGGCGACGACGGCTTCGGCCGAGCGCCGTACCTCGCCGTGCCGGGCCGGGTCGGCCGATACCGACGGGCAAGCAATCCATTCCTTGAGTTCGCCGAGATAGCGTTCGCGGTTGCTGCGGATGAAATCGACGAGTTGTCCTGAGGCGATCATAGCGTTGTAAGATTCGGGACGGCGGTTAGACGACCTCGACGACGATATCGGCGTTCGTGTAGATGTCGATACGGCCGGCCACCTCGAGCGCGGCGCGGGCAATCGCTTCGGCGCCGAGCGAGCTATGGCGAACGAGCGCCATCGCCGCCGCTTGCGCGTAGGGCCCGCCGCTGCCGATCGCAGCGATTCCCTCGTCGGGCTCGATCACGTCGCCGTTGCCGCTGATCACGAAGAGATGCTCGGCGTTTCCGACGACCAGCAGCGCTTCGAGCCGTCGCAGCGCGCGATCCTGGCGCCAGTCCTTGGCAAGCTCCACGGACGCACGCACGATATTGTTCTTGTACTCCGCGAGCTTATTTTCAAATTTCTCGAGCAAGGTGATCCCGTCGGCCGCGCTGCCCGCGAACCCGGCGAGAACCGCGCCCCCGGCAATGCGGCGCACCTTATGGGCGCCGTGCTTCATGATCGTCTTGTCGAAGGTCACTTGACCGTCGCCGGCGATCGCGAGCTTGCCGTCGCGGTGAACGGCCAAAATCGTGGTGGACCGAATGCGCATTCGCCTATCTATCGCAACGCCGCCGCCGGAGCCCTCCGGCAGCGCTACACGAGTTCGAGAACCGTGCCGCCGGCGGGGGCAAGTTCCGTGCGCCACGCCTCAAGGTTCGCAAGCGCTCGTTCGGCGAGCGCGCGACGCCGTTCGCGTTTGTCGCGAATCGGTTTTCCGGGAAGCGGAGAGAAGTACGCCCAGCTGACGTTCGCAGGCTGAAAGTCGTTCGTCTGATCGTTCTGTAAATGGGCCACGACCGCGCCGAGCGCGGTGTCGCGCGGAACCGGCAGCGGTTCGCGGCCGCGCAAGACGCGCGACGCCGAGAGAGCCGTGATGCAGCCGCAAGCCGCGGCTTCCACGTAGCCCTCAGCGCCCGTGATCTGACCCGCGAACCAGACGGTCGGGTGACCGCGCAAGCGCAGGTCGGCTTCAAGATAGCGCGGGGCATCGATGAACGAGTTGCGATGCATGACCCCAAGGCGAATCCACTCCGCGTTTCCGAGTCCCGGCAATTTCGCGAAGGCTTCCTTTTGCGCGGGCCAGGTGAGCCTGGTTTGAAATCCGACCAAATTGTAGGCGGTCGCCGACACGTTCTCTTTGCGCAGCTGGACGACCGCGTACGGCGCCAGACCCGTGCGCGGATCGCGCAGCCCGACCGGCTTGAGGGGTCCGAAGCGCAGTGCATCTTCGCCGCGCGCGGCCATCTCTTCGATCGGCAGACAGCCCTCGAAATAGGGTACTTTCCCGGCGGCCGCGTCGCTTTCGAACTCCTTGGGCTCGTGTTTGGGAAGCTCGCGCAAATCGCGCACGAAGGCGGCATACTGCTGGGGGTCGAGCGGGATGTTGAGATAGTCGGCGCCGTCGCCCTTGTCGTAGCGCGATTTTTCGTACATCTGCGAGAGGTCGAGCGATTCGGTGGCCACGATCGGCGAAGCGGCATCGTAGTAGTGCAAACGCGGACGGCCGCTTCCGTCCGCCGGCAGCGGCACCGAAGCGAGCAACGCGTCGATCGCGGCCGAAAGCGGCGGCGGCGGCAGCGGACCGCAAGCGATGATCGTCGGCACCGATGCATCCAGCGCATCGACCGCTTGGCGCACGATGCGCACGCGCGGATGCGCCGACAAGCGCGATTCGACGAGTTCGGCGAAACGCTCGCGATCGACCGCAAGCGCGCCGCCGGCCGGCACGGCTGCTTCGCGCGCACTGTTGACGATCAACGAATCCATGCGCGCCAGTTCTTCCTTGAGCAGTCCGACCGCGTTTTCGAGCGCTGCGCCGCGCAGGGAATTGCTGCAGACGAGCTCTGCGAAGCGGCCGGTCTTGTGAGCGGGTCCGCTCTGCAGCGGACGCATCTCGTACAACTCGACCTCAAGGCCGCGCTGGGCGGCCTGCCAGGCGGCCTCGCAGCCGGCGAGACCGGCCCCGATGATCCTCACACTTCGACCGTGTCCGGTTCCCGCTCAGCAGCCGCGCCGATCGCGCTCGTATCGTGCTCCTTGTCCTTCGAACATTCGAAGACGAGCGCTCCCTTCTTCGTCTTTGCGGTCACATAGGCGCCGCAGATCGGACACGGCTCGGGAACGACCCGATCCCACGACACGAAGTCGCACGCGGGGTAGTTCGCGCAACCGTAGAAGGTCCGCCCCCGGCGCGACTTGCGCTCCACGATCTTGCCGCCGTCTTTCGGACAGAGCGCGCCCGTCTCTTTGAGAATCGCTTTGGTCGTCTTGCACTCGGGATATCCCGTGCACGAGATGAAGCGCCCGAAGCGGCCGGTCTTCACGACCATCGGTCGGCCGCAGTTCGGGCAGATCTCGTCGGTCGGCTCGTCCTTGATCTCAACCTTCGGAAGTTTGCGCTGTGCTTCTTCGAGTTCGCGCTCGAACGGACCGTAGAATTGGCGCACGACGTCGACCCAGTCGAGCTTATGCTCCTCGACCTGGTCGAGTTCGCTTTCGAGTTTGGCCGTATATTGCAAATCCATGATGTCGCGGAAGTGCTCGGCCAGCAAATCGTTGACCGCCTCGCCGATCTCGGTCGGCCGGAAGCGACGGTCTTGCTGGTCGACGTACTGTCGCGCCTGGATCGTCTCGACGATCGAGCTGTAGGTCGAAGGGCGTCCGATACCGTTTTCCTCGAGCGCTTTGACGAGCGTTGCCTCCGTGTAGCGCGGCGGCGGCTCGGTGAAGTGCTGCTTCGGCTCGACGGACTGCTTGTCGAGATCGTCATCCTTCGCCAGTGCCGGCAACATGACGCGCGCTGCCTTTGCGGCCGGCGCCGAACGGGCATTCTTGGCCGCCGCGATATTCTTCTCGGACGGCGTGTCTTCGTCTTTGCCTTCTTCGTAAACAGCCGTGTAGCCGGCGAACTTCAGCACGCTGCCGGTTGCCCGGAACGTGTATTTGGCCGAGCCCCGAATCGGTTGAGCCGCGATGTCGACCGAGGTTTGATCGTAGACCGCCGCCGCCATCTGCGAGGCGACGAAGCGCTCCCAGATCAGCTGATAGAGCCGCAGCTCGTCACGCTTGAGGATACCCGCAAGCGAGTCCGGCGTGCGCGTGACCGAGGTCGGGCGAATCGCTTCGTGGGCGTCCTGCGCGCCTTCCCGCACCTTGAACTGGCGCGCGCCACCGTAGAACTCGGGGCCGTAGGTTTGGTCGATGAAGACCTTGGCTGCGTCCCGTGCGCTATCGGAGATACGGGTCGAGTCCGTGCGCATGTAGGTGATCAGACCTTGCGTGCCTTCGGAACCGAGATCCATACCCTCGTAGAGCGCTTGGGCAGTTTGCATCGTCTTGCGTACGCGGAACTTGAGCTTGCGCGAGGCCTCCTGCTGCAAGGTCGAGGTGGTGAACGGCGCGGCCGCGTTGCGCCGCGTCTCGCGTTGCTTGACCGAGAGCACGGAAAAAGCCGCATCTTGCAGATCGGCAACGATTTGATCGGCCCGGCCGCCATTGTCGATCTCTGCCTTCTCGCCGTTGATCTCGAGCAGTTCGGCGCCGAAGGTTTCGGGCGACCCGTGCTTGTTGAGCAGCGCGCCGATCGTCCAATACTCGCGGGCGTCAAAGGCCCGGATCTCGCGCTCCCGGTCGACGATCAGCTTGACGGCAACCGATTGAACGCGACCAGCCGAGAGGCCGCTGCGCACCTTGCTCCAGAGCAGCGGGGAGATCTTGTAACCGACGAGACGGTCGAGGATGCGGCGTGCTTGCTGGGCGTTGACGCGATCCATATCGATCTCGTGCGGCGATTCGATCGCACGCAGCGCCGCCTCTTTGGTGATCTCGTGAAGCTCGATGCGCTGCGGCTTTTCGAGCTTCAGCAACTCCGCCAGATGCCACGCAATCGCTTCGCCCTCGCGGTCAGGGTCGGTCGCGAGGAACACTTCCGTGGCCGTTTTGGTCGCGGCCTTGAGGTCCTTGATCACGTCGCCCTTCCCTTTTATGGTGAGGTAACGTGGGGCGAAATCGTGCTCGACATCGACGCCGAGGGTGCTCTTGGGCAGGTCGCGCACATGCCCGACCGAGGCCTTCACGACGAAACGGGGAGGCAAGAATTTCTTGATGGTGCGCGCCTTCGTCGGAGACTCGACGATGATCAGCGGCTTCTTCAAATGCTCCTCGTCTCTGGGTTTCTGTGGGACCCTGCGGCTCGGGAAAACGACCTTAGTATAGCGCCGTCGTCAAGCCGGGGGCAAAGAAATGCCTCCGCGCGGGAACGTACCCGGTCGCTAAAAAGGTTCGCTTTTGGTCGATTCTTGCCGAAAACAAGGGCAAAGGCCGCGCGCACGCGCGCACGCGCGTGTAACCCGTGAATCTTGCATAATTCGCTAACGCGGTATAAGATGCAACCAAAGACGTTGACAAGCAAACGTCACGTTTCCACATATCGATCGTTCCGCTGCAGCGGACGAGGAGGATTAGTGTCGGACCAAGATACGTTCGGATTGAGCGACGAGCCGGGCGAAGCCGCTCCAGCCGCGGCTCCCCGCCGCAAAAAAGCAACGCGCAAAAAAGCGGGCGCTAAGAAGGCCGGCGGACGCAAGAAAGCCGCCAAGAAGACCGCCGCTAAGAAGACGGGCGGACGCAAGAAAAAGGGCGCGGCCAAGAAGACTGCCGCCAAGAAGACCGGCGGACGCAAGAAAAAGGGCGCAGCCAAGAAGACCGGCGCGCGCAAGAAAAAGGGCGCAGCCAAGAAGACCGGCGGGCGCAAGAAAAAGGCCGTAGCCAAGAAGACCGGCGGACGCAAGAAAGCCGCGAAGAAGACGGCCGCCAAGAAGACCGGCAAGAAGAAGGCCGGCCGCAAAAAGAAGAAAGCCTAACCAACCAAGATACGAAGAAAGAGCGGCTGCCGCGGGCAGTCGCTCTTCTTCATTTCAGTGCCGCGCGAGCGTCGAAGAGCCGGCGGCGGTAAGGTCCGGCGCGTTACCGCCGTGCTCTTCAACCCAATGACACGCGGCCACGTGATTGGGCGCATAGGTTGCGAGCGGCGGAACCTCGACCCGGCAGCGGTCGAACGCGATCGGACAGCGGGTGTGAAAGCGACAGCCCGACGGCGGGTTGACGGGCGACGGGATGTCGCCGCTCAAAATCACGCGCTTGCGGCGCGATTCGACGGCGGGATCGGGAATCGGAATGGCCGACAGTAGCGCTTGCGTATAGGGGTGGAGCGGGTTTTCGTAGAGGTCGTCGCGATCGGCGATCTCGACGATCTTGCCGACATACATGACGGCGACCCGGGTCGAAATGTGGCGCACGACCGACAGATCGTGGGCGATGAACAAGAACGTGAGCCCGAATTGTGCCTGCAAATCTTGCAACAGGTTGATGACCTGAGCTTGAATCGACACGTCGAGGGCCGAGACCGGCTCATCGGCCACGATGAACTTCGGACTGACCGCGAGCGCCCGGGCGATGCCGATGCGCTGCCGCTGACCCCCGGAGAACTCGTGTGGATAGCGGTTGGCGTGATAGGGCTGAAGCCCGACGAGCCGCAGCAACTCTTGCACGCGGGTCTCGGCCTCCTTGCCGCGCGCCAGGCCATGAATGCGCAGCGGCTCCCCGACGATGTCGCCGACGGTCATGCGCGGATTGAGCGACGCATAGGGATCCTGGAAGATGATCTGCATCTCTTTACGCAGCTTGCGAATCTCTTCACGGCCGAGCTCGAGGATGTTGCGCCCGTCGAAGTAGACTTCGCCCTTGGTGGCCGGCAAGAGGCGCAGCACCACGCGCCCGGCGGTCGTCTTGCCGGAGCCCGACTCGCCGACCAAACCCAGCGTGTCGCCCTTGCGAATCGTAAAATCGATCCCGTCGATCGCCTTCACATCGCCGACGTGACGCGAGAAGATGCCGGCGCTGATCGGAAAGTATTTATAGAGGTCCCGGACCTCGACCAGATCGCGCGCGCCCTCGCTCATGGCGTAGCCGCCTGCGCCGCGCCGGCTGCGGTCGTGCCGGCGACGCGGGGTGCGGTTGCGACCGGAAGCGTGCGCTCGCCCTCGGTCTTCTCATCGTACAAGTAGCAGCGAGCCACGTGACCTTGCCCAAAATCGTAGAGCGGCACCGGCGTGTCGCAGATCGGCATGCGGTATTTGCAGCGCGGAGCGAAAGAACAGCCCGGCGGGATGCGCAGAAGGTTCGGCGGTTGACCTTCGATCGGGATCAAACGCGAGTGGGCCTTGTCGTCGAGCCGGGGCAGGGAAGCAAGTAACCCCATCGTGTACGGGTGCTTGGGCTCCGCGAAGATCTGGTCGGCGGTGCCGTATTCGATCATGTTGCCGGCGTACATGACGAGCACGTATTTGCACGTCTCGGCAACGACCCCGAGATCGTGGGTGATCAGCACGATCGCGGAACCGAGCCGCTGCTGCATTTCGTTCATCAGCTCGATAATTTGCGCCTGAATCGTGACGTCCAGAGCCGTCGTCGGCTCGTCGGCGATCAGCACGTCGGGGTCGCAAGAGAGCGCCATCGCGATCATGACGCGCTGGCGCATGCCGCCCGAAAGCTGATGGGGATACTCGCGCACACGCTTCTCGGGCAGCGGAATGTGAACGACCCGGAGCATGTCGATCGTCTTAGCCAGAGCGTCTTTTTTACCGAGTTTGAGGTGCAGCCGGACGGCTTCGGAGATCTGATCGCCGACTGTCAAGACGGGATTGAGCGAGGTCATCGGATCTTGGAAGATCATCGCGATGTCCTTGCCGCGAATCTTGCGCATCTCGGGTTCGCTCTTCTGTAAGAGGTTCTCACCCCGAAAGTTGATCGTACCGCCTTCGATGCGTCCGGGCGGTATCGGAATCAGGCGCATGATCGTCAGGGCGTTGACCGATTTGCCCGAGCCCGATTCGCCGACGATCCCAAGGGTCGAGCCGCTTTCAACCGAGTACGACAGTCCGTTGACCGCGCTGACGAAACCATCGTCGGTCTTAAACCCGACGCGGAGGTTGTCGACCTCGAGCAGAGCCAAGCGCTAGATTCCCGTGATGCTGAGGATGACCGCGCAAAAGACCATCGAGCAGGCGACCCAGGTCGTCACCCGTTGCACTTGCTGATCGAAGCCGAGTCGCGGCCGGTAGGCCGATTCGACCCGGCCTCCGATCGTGCCCGAGAGCCCTTCCTGTTTGGTCGTCTGAAACGCGAGCAGCACGACGAGCGAAATTGCAAAGAAGAGAAAGCCGGCCGCGAACGTATGCGTCAACCACGGAAAGTGCGCTTGCATCGGCGTCTTGTGCGCGAACTGAAAGTTCTGCAGGATCTGCGGATTGAGGGTCACCGCCGGAACCGGAACGGATTTGGGCACCGCAACGGGCGTGGCGATACGCTGGGCGAGCAGCGTGGGACCGAAGAGAAGCGCTATCACGATTGGTTAGAGTACTCCCGAACAAAAAAGTCGACTGGCCGTCGCTATACAAGCACGGCACCGCCCATTCGACGGCCCGGCGCGCCGCACCGCTTGCGCCGGCCCCGCCCTTGACAGGCGCTACCGGAGGGCGGCGGCCTCTTGGCTGCTGCGAACCCGCGCCGCCACGTTTTCGGCCGAAAGCCCAAAGCCCGCTCGCTGCGCCGGCTGCTTGTCGTGCTGAATCAGAACGTTCGGCACCCCGATGCGCTCGACCGTCACCTGCAGGCCCTGGTCGGCAACGAACTCGAGCACCGCTGAACCGAAGCCGCCGGCCAACGCATGTTCTTCGAGCGTGACGAATTTGCGATGCGTCCGGGCCAACTCGACCAGCAACGTTTCGTCGAGCGGACGGACGAAGCGCATGTTGACGACGGTCGGTTTCGAACCGTCTTCGAGCAGATCGTAAGCGTCGAGAGCAACGTCGCAGGTATTGCCGAGCGCCAGCAGCGCTACGTCCTCACCTTGGCGCAACACCTCGGCGCGGCCCTGAACGATCGGCGCGGGAGGCTCGAGATGGTTGCCCGCAGAGTTGCCGCGGGGGTAGCGAATCGCGACCGGCGCTCCGAGTGACAGCGCGTGCTCGAGCATCGGGCGCAGTTCGTCTTCGATACGGGGTGCCATGATCGTCATGTAGGGCAGCGTGCGCAAGTAGGCGATGTCGTAGAGACCCATGTGGGTTGGGCCGTCATCGCCGGCCACGCCGGCGCGGTCCATACAAAAGACGACCGGCAAGTTCTGGATTACGACGTCGTGCACGACCTGGTCGTACGCGCGCTGCAAGAAGGTGGAGTAGATCGCGACGACCGGCTTGAGCCCTGAGGTTGCGGCGCCGGCCGCGAAGCACACCGCGTGCGCCTCGGCGATCCCTACGTCGAAATAACGGTCGGGATGCTTCTTTGCGTACTTCGAGAGCTTGGTGCCGTCGGGCATGGCGGCGGTGATCGCGATAACCCGGCGGTCGCGATCGGCGAGCGTCGTCAACGCATCCGCAAACGCTTCGGAGAACGTCGGGCGAGCGGTCGACTTGAATTCGATCTTGCCGTTCTCGAGCTCGAAAGGACCGACGCCGTGGAAAGTGCGCTTGTCCAACTCGGCCGGTTCGAACCCCTTGCCCTTCACCGTGCGCACGTGGAGCAGGACGGGGCCTGCGATGCGCTTGGCGTTGGCGATCACCTCGCACAGCGTGTCATAGTCGTGCCCGTCGATCGGACCGACGTAGCGGAACCCCATCTCTTCGAAGATGACCGCGGTCTTCGGCTCGCTCGAGACCATCCGCATGCCCGCTTCTTCAGCCGTCGAGAGCGCCTTGCGCCCAAGCTCGCCGAAGGGGATATGGCCGAGGATGTCCTTGACCTTTTCACGCGCCGCGTTGAACAGCGGCTTCGAGCGCAAGGTACCGAGATATTTATCGATCGCCCCCACATTCGGCGCGATCGACATCTCGTTGTCGTTGAGGATGACGATAAAGTTCGACTTGAGCTGCCCCGCGTTGTTGATCGCTTCGTAGGCGAGGCCGCCCGTTAGGGCACCGTCGCCGATGATCGCCACGACCGTCTCATCGCGTCCCGCCAGATCGCGGGCCTGCGCCATACCGAGGGCCGCCGAAATGGACGTCGACGCGTGTCCCGCGCCGAACACGTCATACTCCGATTCCGAGCGCATCGCGAAGCCGCTGAGGCCGCCGCCCTTCCGGACCGTCATGATCCGGTCCGCGCGCCCGGTCAGCATCTTGTGCACGTATACTTGATGGCTGACGTCCCAGACGATCTTGTCCTTCGGCGCTTCGAGCACTTTGTGCAGAGCGAGCGTAAGCTCGACGACACCGAGGTTGGGACCCAAGTGGCCGCCGTTCTTCGAACAGGCCTCGACCAGCAATTCGCGGATTTCGCCGGCCAGAACGTCGACGTCCGCCCTCGGAAGTGCTTTGAGATCGCGGGGGGATGCGACTGCGTCGATTAGCATCGCGCACTCTTAGACAAGCTGAGCCTCATTTCCCCACACCCACTACGGACGATCTCCGACAAAAGGGGCATTCGCCTGCCCCGGTGGACATTGGCTGGGATGGAGCAGCGCCTCACGCCCCGTCCGACCCTGATTCGCTCGACCCGGCGCCGCCGCGTCCTGACCGATGTGGCGCGGATTTTCTCGACGGTCTGCAATCCGTTCTTGACGGCGCTTGCGCTCTTCGTGATCGTCGCCCATCAGGAGGCAAAGGACACCCAATCTTTTTGGTTCTTGCTCTTCACGAGCACGTTCTTTACCTCGATCGGACCGATGCTCTACGTGCTGTGGCTCTACAGCACCGATCGCATCGCCGATCTCGACATGTCGGTGCGCGGCGAGCGCGAGCGCGTCTTCGGCATCTTCGTCGTGTTCTACACGATCGGCACGCTCGTGCTGTGGGGTCTGCACGCACCGGCCTTGCTGACCGCATCGATGGCCGGTTATGCGGCGGCCTCGCTCGTCGTGCAATACATCACGCGCTATTGGAAGATCTCGACGCATGCGCTCGGCATCACCGCGCCGCTCGTCGTGCTCGTCTACCTTTACGGTCCGCAGCCGTTGCCGTTCGTCGTGCTGATCCCGATCGTGGGCTGGTCGCGCGTCTGGTTACGCGCCCATACGGTTTTGCAGGTCGTCGCCGGCACCGTCCTCGGTGCCGTTTCGGTCCTGGTGTTCTTCCGCCTATTCCGCTTGATCTAGCGGCCGGCGGGCAGCGCGAGCGCCACGATATCCGCCGGCTCGACCTCGTTTCCGACGATGCGCGTCAAGGCGGCGAGAAAGGGTTCGCGCGGGCCGGTCGTGACATAACGCACCGTTCCCGTTTCGTGCCTACGGCGTAGCGCGCCCCGAGCCCGAACCCAAGCGACCGCGCCCTCCGCCTGCGAGAGGGCCGGGTCGATCCGTTGAACGCGCGAACCCAAGACCGCCGCGAAGCTCGCGTCCAGCAACGGATAGTGCGTGCACGCGAGCACGAGCATGTCGAGCGGGAAGCGAAAGGGGGCGCAGGCCTCCTCGACGGCCTCGAGCGCCGCGTCCGAGCCGTCCAGCACGCCGCTTTCGACCAGCGGCACGAGCTTCGGAGCGGCGACTTCCTGCACGTCGGCATCCGCTACCACGCGCCGGATCGCAGCTCCGTAGGCGCCCGAACGCGCGGTAGCCGTCGTTGCCAGCACACCGATACGCCGGCCCTTGCGGGCGGCCACATCGGCGGCCGCTGCGTCGATCAAATCCAAAATCGGAACGCGAGCGGGCGGCCAACCGTATTTGGCTGCGATTGCGCACGAGGTATTGCAGCCCATCACGATCGCGTCGACGCCGGCTGCTTCGAGCGTTGCGACGTTGTCGCGCAAGATGCCGCGTAGGTCTTCTTCGGTGCGTTCGCCGTAGGGAACGTGGGCTTGATCGGCCAGGTACACCAGGTCTTCGTTTGGGAGCGCGGCGCGGACGCTGCGCAGGACCGTCAGACCGCCGAGCCCGGAATCGAAAATGCCGAGAATTTAGTTGCCGTCCATGTCGTTAGCGTCGCCGTTCGACGAAAGTGGCGGACCACCTGAGGTGTAGTCGCCGACACCCGCAGCGATACCGGCCGCGATCTTCTGCAGGAACGCGCTTGAATGCAGCAACTCCGCATCGGCTGCGTTCGAGAGAAAGGCCGTTTCGATCAGCACCGACGGCATCTTCGTATGGTGGATGACGTAGAAGTTATTCTTTATGATCCCGTCGTCTTTGGTGGGAAGAGAACCGGCCAGACGCTCGTGAACCGCTTGCGCGAGCCGGTACGATTCCGGCGTGAAATAGTAGGTCGTCGTGCCGCTTTGCGAACCGTCCGTGTAGCTGTTGGAGTGCACGCTGATGAACAGCCGTGCGCCTGCGTTATTGGCGATATCGCAGCGCGCCTGCAACTCGTCGTGGGCGGAATCGTTCGGCTGGTACACATCGACGTCGCTATCCCGCGTCATCTTGACCTGCCAGCCGCGCGCGACCAAGATCGCGCGCAGACGCCGCGCGATATCGAGGTTCAGTTCTTTCTCGACCAGGCCGTTGTGCATCGCGCCGAAGTCGCTTCCGCCGTGACCCGGGTCGATCACGATCAGCCGAGAGTTGTTGCCGGCGGGCGGCGTGAATTTCCAGGTCGACTGCGGATTCGGCGTGACCTCGGCGACGGGCGAGGGCGGCGGCGGAAGGGGCACGATCGCGGTCACGAGGCGCCCGTCCGCGATTTCACCAACGTCGGAGCGCAGACCGTTCGTGTCGTCGTAGGCGCCGGCGACGATCGTCACGCCGGCGCTCGACGGATCGAGTTCGACCGTCCGCGGCGAGGTCAGCGTCAGCGCGATCCGGACCGTCGGCAAGTGGTCGGTCGGACCGATGAACGACTTGATGCGCAGGCCCGTAACGGTTGGATCGTCCAGCGTTTCGTCGGCCGGCTCGACCACGAGCGCTGCCGGCTTGAGATCGACGTACCAGCGGTTATCCGACAGCCGATGCCATTCGTAGGTCAGCGCGCCCACGAAGTTGACGCGCAGGGTGAACGTGCGGTCGCCGGGCTGCTCGACAAACGACGTGATCGTGGCCGTCGGTAACGTGTCGGCGGTGGGCTCCGAGGGTGCTTGCTGGTCGGGCGGGGTCCCTGAGGCGCTCGGCGACGGCAGCGGCTCAACGGGAGCTGCGAGCGGGGCAGCAACGGCGTTCTGACGCGGCGTGCGCGAAAGCGGAACCGTCGCTGCCGCGACGGGCGCCGGCGCGCGGACCTGAAGCGGAACCGGTACGCCGCCGACGGCGACGCCCGCCGGCGCGAAAGCGAGCACGATCGCGTTCGGTGAGTCGCTCGCGAAGAGTGCATGACTGTTATTTTGCGCGCCGATCAGGTGCACGACCGTCGTCGGATTGCGCGGCGAGCCGCTGACCGCGATCGAGACGCCGCGCAGCGCCGCCCCGTCGATCGTTCGATTGCTTTCGAGCGTCGAAGCGGTGCCGGCGAACGCCAGCACGACGTCGTCGTCGCCGTCGTCGCTCAAGCGCTTGAACTGCAGCGGGGTGGCTCCGCGCAACGTCACGACCGTGAGCCGAGCGGAGGGATGAACCTCGAGTACGCCGAGCTGCGGCTCGAGCACCGTGGCCCCGCCATCCTCGACCGGATCGACGTACAAGGCGCGTGCGAGTTCGAGCAAGGGCAAGTACACGACACCGTTCGCAGCGTACGGCGCGAACGCGGCGGTTTCAGCCACGCCTCCGACCGCGTAGCGCAGGTCGCCCAGGGTGAAGGCGATCGTGCGCCGGTCGGCACTGGTCACGACGATGTATTTCTGGCCCGGTTGGTAGGAGAGCGTCGCTCCGAGTTTCGTCAGAAAGCGCGCCAACCCCGAATCGCTCGTACCGACCGCCGGCTCGCCGCTGCGCTGCTGAACGTCGTCGAAGAGCAGGCGCGTTCCGGAAAACCAATACGCGGTCGAGCTGCTTTGCGCGCGCGCCGGCGATATGCCCGTGAACGTGAAGACGGCCGCGAGCAAGGCGGCGACCGCCGTGCCGCGACGCCTACCAGCTTTGGCGCGTGAGTGGATCGTCGAGTTCAAGATGACCTCCGGGCAACGTCGGAACGCGCGCTCCGTCAATCTCCACCTGCACGGACGAAATGCCGGGCAGGGCCGTCAACGTCCAGACGAGCGCTTTGAATTCGCCGCTCTCGGCGAAGCTGCCGCTTTGTTCGCCTGCGACCTTACCGCCCAGGTCGACCGTGGCGGTCGAACCGGTAACGTGCACGGAATGCACGACCGTTCCCGCGGGGAAGCGAATCGCAGGCACATCGGACGGCGGTCCCGCGACATTTTGGACCGTCGCGTAGAACGCGATGCTCCCGGTATCGCGAGCTTGCGGGTTCAATGAAACGCGCCACTGCGCGAGCGTCTGTCCGTCCTGTTTCGTGTAGTACACGAGGGCGGAACCCGCGCCCGGTGCGGGACGAACAAAAAACCGATACCCGATGAAAACGGCAACGGCAAACAGCGCGACGATGACGAGAGCGCGCAGCAACCTCATTGGCGCTAACCGTTCGCGTTAGCGCCGGACGACTACTGCAGGTATTTTTCGACCGTATCGCTCGCGCGCAGGTGCGCGGATTCGGGATTTTGCCCGAACTCCTCGCGCGCACGGCGTTGCCGGAGCAAGTCGTAATAGCGGTCCAGCTCCACTTGGATCGCTTCGACCCGCTGTTGCTCGGCCGCATCGAGCGGCCGCTCCGCCGCCAGATCGAACAGGCGGTGCTCTTCAGCGACGAGATCTTCGATGTGGCGCTGGACGTCGGTATCGCTCATATGCCGGACCTTCCCGTCCTACTTGTCCTCGGCCTCGGGATCGAGGCCGAGGCCGCGTGCGATCTCGGCCGCGACGATCTGCTCTTGCTGGCCGACGAGCCCCGTCGTATCAGAAGTTTCAACCGCCTCACGCAGGTCCGCTTCGCGCTCGTCCGCGCGCTCGACATCATCTTTCATGACTGCTCCTTACCCAAAACACCGCGCTTGCGGCCCTAGAGTTCGATTTGAAGGCCGTCGTACGCGAGCGCGATCTGCGCCGCCCCGATTTCGCGCGCGGCGGACGACACGGGATCGAGAACGGGATTGGTATTGTTGAGGTGCGCGTAGTAACGGCCGGCGCGCGGCGGCAGCGAGGCGAGGCGAACGAGCGATCCGCGCTCGCCCGAAATCGGCGCATGCCCGAGCGCGGGGGCTGATTTTTCCACGCCGACGCCGTCCAGCTCGTCGTCGGACCAGAACGAGCCGTCGAAGAACGCAACCGTCGCTTCGCGCGCGGCCGCCAGCAGCGCGTCGCTGCAAGCGAGGAAGACCGGAGCGAAGAGGGCGCTGCCGCCCGTCTTCGTGTCGGTGACGAAGTAACCGGCCACGGCATCGCCGAGCGCTCTGCGACCGGCATAGCCGGGCGTCAAGCCCGGCAACTCGACGACGCGCACAGAGAGAGCGCCGTCGAGCGTGAAGGTCGTGCCCGGCTCGGAGACGCTCCATACGTGCGGCGCGGACGCAAAAGTTGCGAAGGCCGGCTGCTGCGTTAAGATATCGCGCACGGTCGCGCTCGAATAGATTTCAAAGCGATGATCGCCTTGCTGCCGCAACACGCCGAGGCCGCCTGCATGATCGACGTTCGCATCCGTCAACAGCATCCCGGCAATCGGCGTGCCGCGCCCAACGCTCGGCGCGAGCGGCGCGTACGCTTCGATCTGCTGGGCGATGTCCGGGGAGACGTTGACGAGCCACCAGCGCAGGCCATCGGCTGAAAACGCGAACGACGACGAAGATCGCCGCGGCTGCAGCCCGGCGCGCGCCGCGGCGCAATTCGGACACGCGCAATTCCACTGCGGGACGCCTCCGCCCGCAGCCGATCCGAGGACCCGGACGATCACCGCAAAGCAGGTTCGGGGCGGCGCGGAGACCACTCCGCGCCGTGCGTGGGCGCATCGCGATACGCCTCCACCAGATGATGATCGGGACTCTTCGCGCAAGCGGGATCGGTCGCTCCACCGTCGCCCGTCAACAAGAACGCCTGGCAACGGCAACCGCCGAAATCGATTTCTCTGCGTTCGCAAGAACGGCACGGTTCGGGCATCCACGCGGTGCCGCGATAGCGATTGAAGGCCTCCGAATCGTACCAGGCGGCGCGCACGGACGTTTCGGCAACGTGCGGAAACGCGAGCGTCGTTATCGACGTCGCGGCCGGACACGGCAAGACGCGACCATCGGGAGTGATGGTCAACGCGAGCTGGCCCCAACCATGCATGCACGGCTTGGGAAGCTCCTCGAAATAATCCGGCAAGACGTAGGTGATGTCCATTTGACCGCGCATCCGCTCGCGGAATGCGCGCACGAGCGACGAACCGCGCTCGACTTGCTCGCGGGTCGGCATCAGTGCGGCGCGATTGCGGTAAGCCCAGCCGTAAAACTGCACGTTCGCGAGTTCGAGCCGGCGAATGCCTTCGCGCTCCGCGAATGCGAGGACGTCGGGCAGCGAATCATGATTGAGACGATGCAAGACGCAGTTGAGCGTCAGGGCGACATCGCGTTGCGCCACGCGGCGCAACACTTCGACTTTGCGCTCGTGAACGTCGGTCCCGGCGATCGTCGCGGCAAGTTCACGTTCGGGCGCTTGAATACTGATCTGCACGTGCGCGAGCCCCGCTTCGAGGAGCCGGTCGAGTAGCGCATCATCGAGAAAGGTCCCTTGCGTGATCAAGTTCGTATAGCCGCCGCGCTCGGTGGCGCGCGCCGTGAGGGCGACGAGGTCGGACCCGCGCAGCGTCGGTTCGCCGCCGGAAAACCCGATCTGTACGACGCCGAGATCGGTCGCCTGATCGATGACCGAAAGCCATCCCGCGCGCGTCATTTCCTCCGATGAACGGCCGAGATTGAGCGGATTGTAGCAGTACGGACACTGAAGATTGCAGCGATACGTCAGCTCGCACAGGAGCGACCGGGGCGCGGCGATGCCGGTCACTTTACGACGTAGCCCCGGCTGACGAAGGCGTCGAGCAATTCGCAAACGTCGGTCGCGAGCGTTCCGTTCGGATCCTCGAAGCGCTCGACCAGCGTCTCGGCAATGCCCTCGAGCGAGCGCGAACCGTCGGCCAATTCGAGCGCCGCCGCGGCCGTCTCGTTCAAGGTCACGATGCCTTCGGGAACGAGCAGCAACGTTCGCCCGTCGGATTCCCGCCGCAGCCGGCAGCCGCGCGCCAGCCGGTAACAGCCGGCTTCGGTCACGTGAAAACGCCGCACTCGAGCGCGGTCGCATCGAAGATGCACCACAACACGTCGCACTTGAAACGGAGCGCCGCAACGCAAGCGTCCTGTTCTTCCGGCGTACGCGCGTTCTCGACCACCCACTCGAGCGCAAGATCGGCGTCGTGTTTTGCGAGATCGAAGCGATCTTCGAAGTATGCGAGGCCGCTACGTTCGACCCAAGGATACTTCTCGATGATCGCCGCCACCCGAGCGGCCATGACCGGCGGCCCGAAGAGCTCGGTCAACGAGGACGCCACCGATTCCAGCCACGGCCGGTGATGGGCGAAATTGACGTAGGCATCGACGGCAAAACGGGTCCCCGGCGAGACGCCTTGTTCGGAAACGAGATACTCGTCGCTCAGGCCGACCGCGCGTCCGAGGGCCAGCCATTTGTCGGTGCCGCCCGGGCCCTGGCCTTTTCCGTCGTGATCGGTGATGCGCGAAATCCACTCACGGCGGTATTCGCGCGACGGCAGCGCCGCCAAAATATACGCATCCTTGCGCGGGATGGCTATCTGATAGTAGTAGCGGTTAGCGACCCACGAGCGGACTTGATCCGGCGTCAGCTCACCTGCTACGAGCTTCTGATGAAACGGATGCTTGTCGTGGTAACGCTGCGGGCCGATCGCGCGCAGGCGCTCGACCAGCTCGGACCGGACCGCAGCGACGGCCACGTCGCGCGCTAGCGCGACTCGGTCTGTGTGCCGAGATACATCGTCACTTCGAAGCCGGTTTCGGTCACTTCAAAGCTCGGAGGTGCCCAGACTGCCTTCTTGTCGATCATAGTTTTCGTCCTTCCAGAAAGGGTTCGTAACATTTCTTCGACCTGGTGGAGCCTGCCTCTTTAGTTCCTACTTGGGATGGGTTGCCTCGACCGTGAGGGTGATTTTCACTTCATTCCCCACGAGTGGGACGCCCAGCGGGCTCAAGCTCGCATCGTTGATTCCGAAGTCGCGCCGGTCGATCGTGGTCGTGGCGAGGTACCCCGCGTGCTCTTCGGTCGGGTCGCTACGACGCTCGACGCGGCCGGTCAGGACGACGGGCTTGGTCACGCCGCGGATCGTCAAATCTCCACTACAGGTGAACGTGTCCTTACCCGTCTTGGTCATCGAGTTACCCTTGAAGACGATCGTCGGATAGGCTGCCACGTCGAAATAGGTGGCCGAGCGCAGGTCGGCGTCCCGATCCTGATTCTCGGTATCGAGGTGCGTGGGATCGAGCACCGCTGCGATATGCGTCGGCATGCCGTCGGCATCGGTCGTGAGTTCGATCGACTGCAGCGCGATATGACCGCCAACCTTAGAGAAGACGAGGTGCGCGATCGAGAAGTCTGCGTGCGAATGCGCGAGATCGGGCGTCCACACGACGTCGGCACGGACAGCCACGAAGCTCGTCAAGGCGACCATAAAACCAAGTGTCAGAGAAAGTGTGAAGTTTTTCACGGAAAGCCTCAACGCGGTTGCAGCGAGTATGCGGAGTACATAAGAGCAAGACGAAAAACGGTTCGCTTCGGTTTGCTCTACTCTAACCGCGATCGGACGCTCGCTGGTTCCATAAATTGAAGGCGTGAAGCAAAAATAGCGGCACCGCCGCTCGGTCGTTTGGTATGGTTGCCGCTCGTCAACATGCGAGCCGCGCCGCTTAAGTTCCATACGAAATGCCTAGACAGTTTTTGCAGGTTGCTCGACGAGCGGACGCAGCCCATCCAGGTCGTAGGATAACTCACCCTGACGATAACGCTCCCGCTTGAGGACTTCGGCGGCCTCGCGTTTCGCAGCCGCCGCCACGACCTCGGCAACCCGCGCGGCCGGAACCGCGAGCACACCGTCGCCGTCGAGCACGATCAGATCCCCGGAGGCGACCGTCGTGCCCCCGAACTCGAGGGGCACATCCAGCTCACCGACGACCACTTTCGAGCAACTGCGAGCACGCACGTAGCGCGACCAAACGGGCAGTCCCAGTTCACGGATCGCGATCACGTCGCGAATCGCCGCGTCGACCACGACTCCGGCCACCCCGCGAACGACGCATTGAAGCGCGAGCAATTCACCGAGCAGCGAGACGGGACGGCTTTCGGGCATGCGCATCACGAGGATATCGCCCGGCCGAGCTTGCGCGATTGCCGCGGGCACCATCAAGTTGTCGTCTTGCCCGCACAGCACCGTGCGAGCGCGGCCGGCGACCTTCGCCTCCGGCAGGTGCGCGATCAAATCAAGATCGACGAGCCCCGTGCGGCCCGCCGCTTCGAACATCGTGGATACGCCATAGGCGGCCGCTTCGTCTTCGAGTGTTGCGAACTTTGCCATCACCGCTCGCCTTCGCCACGAACGCTTCGGATACCAGGCGCCCGCGATCAGGGAAAGCGCAGCAAACGCTTTGCGTTGTCGTGCAAGATTGCCCGTAGCGAGGCAGGCGTCAAGCCGAGCGCTTCCAGGGCGCGCCGTTCGCTTTCGTACGGGTAGGGAACGTTTGGAAAGTCGGTGCCGTAGAGAACGCGGTCCGCGTGGCGCTCGATTGCGGGCAGATACCCGCTGCGCGCTTCGTCCGTGATCGCATCGGATGCGAACACCATCGTGGTGTCGAGATAGAGGTTCGGATGTTGCGCCATCAGCCGGAAATACAGAGGCGTGTCGGGCACGCCGAAGTGTGCCACGACGACTTGCAGCGAGGGATGCCGTTCGAGCACACGAGCAATACGTTCGAGGCCGACTCGCGGCGGATACGCCCAGGGAATCGGGCCGACGTGCACCAGCAGAAAGAATCCGCGCGCGGCGAGCTCTTCGTAGACCGGATCAAAGCGGGGATCGTCCACGGCGACGACTTGCACGTTTTCATGCATCTTGAGCCCGATGCAGCCGTCATCCAGCGCCGCTCGCAGGTCCGCGAGATAGTCGTCATCATCGGGGTGCACGGTCGCGAGCGGTAAGCCGTAACCACCCAATTCGCGCGACGTCTCCGCTAACCACATGTTGAGTTCGCGTGCCATGCCGGTCTTGTGGGCGTAGCTGCAGAACACGAATCGCTCGACGCCGGCGGCGCGCAGGATCGCGGCAACGTCGTGCGGTTGCGTCGGCTGGCCCGCGATGTCCCAATCGCTGTGCTGCGCGAACCAGCGCCGGATCGCAGCGAACAAACGCGGCGGATGCAGATGCGTGTGGAGATCGATCATCATAGGCCGTGAAGCGAGGCGCGGGTCATCGATAGGCCGCAGGGCTTCGGCGGAAGATACGTAGTAACCGCCATACTCCAAATCACGCCCTCCTCGTAGCATGAGGAAGTCGCTCGACATCGCTACGATGCTAGGGAGGTATCCACCATGCAAGACCACAGCCGTCATAGCGACGGCCGGATTCGCCGTGTTCTCATCACCGCGAGTTTCACCGCTGCCGCACTGTCCGGTTGTACGGGCTCGCCGGCCGTCTTGACCGCGCCACGCCCTGTCCCCTCGACCGTAGCGGCCCCGACACCCACGCCCACGGCCCCAGTTCCGGGATCCTCACCGACGCCGGTGGCCCCGGGGAGCACACCAACACCCGTTGCGCCCTCGCCGAGCCCGTCGCCTTCGAGCCCGATCACCATCACGTACTCGAATCCCTTCGGCGGCCAATTCGTCAGCCTGCCCGACACGCCGAATTCACCTGGCTACGCGGGACCCTGTTCGCCCTCCGACTATTCTCAAGACTTCACGGCAAGTGAGCCAAACGTCTCAACCTTCACGGCGGTAAGTTCCGCCCCGGCCCAAGCGTCAGTCGTTCTCGCGAGCGGCGGCGGCACATTCACCGTCACCGAACCCATGACCAACACAAACGGCACTCCGATCTCGATCGCGGTGAGTGACACGAAGGGAAACACGACGCAGGTCCCCGTGGGCTTCAACGTCGTCTGCCTCCCGTAAGAACGAGGTAAACCGTAGGGGAGTGTACGCGCTCCGCTCGTTGTGACGAGCGAGTGGTAGCGCCCGTTCTCACAGGACTGCGGCTCGACGGGCACGTAAGCCGTCGGCCAGGCCGTGGTTATACAACAGCTTGTTTGTCCCGTTTTCGTCGGGCGCGAAAGCGAATTGGAAGCACTACATGATGCGCGGCGTGCACTCGCGCGTAGTCAAGGCTCCATTTTGCTCGTCGCCGGCGACGCCGGCATGGGCAAGAGTCGCTTACTGACGCAGTTTCTCGTTCAAGCTCGACGCAATGCGCGGCAGCGCAATGTCGCAAGCGCTGAATGCCTGGAATTTGCGGAGCAACCCTTCGGCGCGTTCCGGCAGTTGTTCGCGCAACTTGGGAGCACATTTCCGGGAGCAGAGGATGCGCTCGTCGATAAACGCGAGATATTCACGCGCGTCGTCTCTCATCTGCGCTCGCTTGCGGAGCAGCGCGCGACCGTCCTTGCGATCGAAGATCTCCACTGGGCCGACCGCTCGACCCTCGAGCTCCTTAGCTTTCTTGCACCGCGCCTGCGCGGTGCAAGGCTCCTGATCGTCGCAAGCTATCGCTCCAACGAGGTCGAGGCGCGCGAGGCACTTTCGACCGCACTCTCGCGCCTGCTGCGTGAAGCGACCGTTTCGCGCGTCGAACTCGGTCCATTCACCGAAGTGCAGATGCGGGAGCTCATCGATCACGCACTCGGCGATCGCTGGACGAGTCCAGCCGCGATCAGGCGTACGGTCATCCAACGCAGCGAAGGCAACCCCTTCTTCGCCGAGGAGCTGCTCAAAGACGTTTTTGAATTGGGATCGGAGCCCGGCGCTTCGCTTCCATTTTCCGTTCGGCAGAGCATCGGCGAGCGGCTCGCGTCCCTACATGCGGACGATCGACGAATCCTCGGATATGCTGCAGTCCTTGGCCAGCGCTTTGACCCCGAGCTGCTTGCGGCGGCGATGGAACGCAGCGTCGACGATGTCTTGCCGACGCTGCGGCGCGCTCGCGATCTCAACGTTCTCGTCGATGACGAGCCGGACGGCAGCCGTTTCCGTTTCCGCCACGCCCTCGTTCGCGACGTCGTCGCCGCCTCGATGGTTCGCTTCGATGTAAAGCGGACTCACCGGCAGATTCTTGCGATGCTCGAAGCGCTGCCGGATCCCGCTCGGCATATTGACGCATTGGCCCACCATGCGTGGGCGGCGCGCGATCTCGCCAAGACCGCGACCTATAGCCGGCTCGCGAGCGAAGCAGCACTCGCTTTGCGCGCGCTTCCCGAAGCGGCCGATTTCCAGCGCCGTGTACTCGATGCGGTCGAGCCCGGCAGTAAGGATGAAGCGGATGCGATCTATGCGCTGGCTTTGATTGAAGACATGCAAGGTCTGATGGGCCCGGCGGCCGAGCATTTTGCGAAGGCCGCTGCCGGCTTTCAGGTGCTCGAAGATTTCGATGCGGCCGCATATGCCGTGCGTGGACTGGTCACCGCGCGCAACAATCTCGCGGACTCCGGCGCCGTTGAAATCGGGCGATCGTTCCTCCACGCGTGCGGTTCGCGTGTATCGACGGCTCCAAAAGACATGCTCCTCGCACTTTTAGCACGGCTGGCGACGATAATTTTCGATCACGACAGCGTCAAGTCGTTTCTCGGCGCCATCGATGATCCCGCCGCGTTGCCGCCGCGCGCCCGTCAAAATTACCACATCTCACAAATGAACCTCCTTTGGTACAAAGGCGAAGCAGCACGGTGGCAGGACTATGCCCATCCACAGATCGGACTGCTCGAGTCGCTTCCGCCATTCACCGGGCTGACCGTGCTGTACGAGCTTGCGCGCGCCGCGTCGTCGCTCGGATTTGTCGCCATTGCAGACGACGCGCTTGCCCGTGCCGCCCGGATCGAGGAGCGGTGGGACTTCGCAGGATTGCTCGTCTTCGGCGCGGCCGTCAGAGCGCGGCACGCGCTTCGATACGGTCGTCTCGCAGACGCACGCAGCGAGCTCTTGCGCGCGCTCAACGGACCCGAGGTCGTGGTCGCGCGGATTTTCTTAGCGGAGGTCGCGGCGCATCTCGAGATCGCACTCGGCGAGCCGAACCTCGTGACGCCGGCGCTCGAGGAGCAGTTCACGCTCACGCGGCTCGAAGAGCATTTGACGTGCGATGACGCGGGGCTTTTGGCGGCTGCCGCGGCAAGAAATGTCGCGCGAGGGCGCCTCCTTGAAGCGCGCTCAGACTTGCGCCTGGCGCTGTCATCTCTGGATCGGGCCGTGCCTTCGTCATGGGAGGCGCTGGTGCTCGCAGCACTTCATTTGGAGACGGCAGATCTACCGCGGCTTCGCGCACTCATTGCCGGACCGTTCGCGGAATCGGATCGCCCCGGCCGCGCCGGCGCCGCGCTCAGCGCGGCAATCCTCGAGCGACGCTTCGGTTCGGCGCTTCGAGCGACGGCACTCGCAAACGAGGCGGCGCAGGGATTCCGTCGCCTTCGCTGGCCGTTTCTTGAAGCCACGGCGCTAGAGGAAGCGGGCCGGTTGGAAGAGGCGGACGCGCTGCTGATCCGTTGCGGCTTTCGCCGGGTCACACCCGACACGCTTGATGCCCTTGCCGGGCGCGGGCTCAGCGGTCGCGAAGACGCGGTTGCCCGCCAGGTCGCCCGCGGCGCTACCAACGCCCAAATCGCTGAGCTCTTCTCGATCAGCGTGCGCACCGTCGAGAAACACGTCACGTCGATCTTCCACAAACTTGGGGTTCAGAGACGCTCGCAGATTACCGCGCTCTTTACGCTGCGCCGGCTCGAAAGAAGCTAGCTGCTTACGTTAGGCCGTGCAGCAACGTGCGCGTCATCGACGCGGTCAACACTTCGGCGGAGGTCTCGGGGTAATGTGGGCACGCGAGCTTGAGGCTCACGATGCCGTGAACGGCGGCCCAAAATGTCTCGCCGAGTACCTTGCTGTCGGCGTCTTCCGCGACCTGCCCGCGTGCCTTCAGCGTTTCGAACGAGCCCGCGATCAAATTGAACGATTGCTCGCCAGCATCATCCGGCTCCGCAAGCGATCCGTAGAGGGCAGCCGTGATGGCGGGGTCTTCCATGAACATGAGCCGGTACGTCTCCGGCCGCTCGAGGCCGAAGCGAACGTAGGCGATGCCGAGCGCTTCGAGGCGCGCCAGCGGATCGTCGTACGACGCGCATGGGGCCAACGCCCTCAGCAGTTCGTGGAATCCGGCAAGGCATAGTTCTCGCACGATCGCTTCGCGGTTCTCGAAATGCTGGTACAGGGTTGCCGGCGCGTACTCGACCGCTTCTGCGATCTTGCGCATCGTGAGCGCCGAGGCTCCCTCGGCGAAGACGATGGCCCGAGCCGCTTCCAGGATGCGTCCTCGCAAGTCTGCCCGTTCGCGCTCCTTGCGTTCGCCTGTCCCCATTTTGCTAGCGTACCCCTTGACATTCTGAACAGTCAACATAAGATGAACGATGTTTATAAAACAACGTTCATAATCCGATGATCGTTCGTCACGGAGGGCTGACATGGGAAAGATCGCGCTGTTCGGACCGTCGGGAGCCGCTGGGGATAGCATCGCGGCCGCGCTCCGGCAACAAGGTAGGCCGTACCGCGTCGTGGGGCGCTCGGCTAGTTCACTCCAAGCCCATTTCGGGGCGGACCCGCTGGCCGAAATCATCGGTTGGAGTCCGGACGATCCGGAGTCCGTGCGGGCGGCCGCGACCGGAATCGACACGATCGTCTACCTGGTCGGCGTTCCGTATCACCAGTTCGAGCTGCACCCCAAACTGATGCGTGCGACGCTGGATGGCGCGATCGTGGCCGGCGTGCAGCGGATCGTTTTGATCGGCACGGTCTATCCGTACGGCCGCGCCCGGAGCGAAAGTATTTCCGAAGATCACCCTCTTGAACCGCACACATTCAAAGGCCGCATGCGCAAGGAGCAAGAGGACATGCTCTTCGAGGCGCAGGCGGCCGGCAAGATTCAGGCGACGGTACTGCGCCTGCCGGACTTCTACGGCCCGAACGTCGACCGGAGTTTCGTCCACGGCGCCTTCCAAGCCGCGCTCGCCGCCAAGCGGGCCCTGTTGATCGGACCGGTCGACCGGCCCCACCAGTACGTCTTTACACCCGACGTCGGACCGGTCGTAACGGCGCTCGCCGACGAGCCCCGCGCGTACGCGCAAAGCTGGCACTTCGGCGGCTCGGGCGCGATCACACAGCGGGAATTCGTCCGCCGCATCTACGCCGCGGCCGGCACGCCGCTACGGACGTTCGTGGTCAACGAAACGATGCTGCGCGTGATCGGACTGTTCGACAAGACGATGAACGCGCTGGTCGAAATGCAATACCTGCAAACCGAGCCCGTCATCATGGACGATGCGGCGCTCCGGCAACTGCTGCCCGGCCTGCGAGCGACACCGTACGACGACGCAATCGGGCTCACGCTCGCTGCGATGCGTCAGTCGAAAGGCTTCGGTCTGGGTTCGCTGACGACCTAACTGCTTACCGGCAACGCCTCGAGGGTAAAGGTCAAAGCGCATGGGTGCCCGCCGCTTCAAACTTTTACCGCTTGCGATCGTCGATTCCAACCCTCAACTCGCGGGCGCGCCGTACGACGCCACGCCGCAAGCAAGCGCAAAGGGTTTTTCGCAACCCGGCGAAGCCGCCCGAATCGATCCGCTTGAGACGAGCGCCGTCCGCGTCGTCGTCATCGAAAACGTCAGTCCTCTGATCGACGGCGGCCGGCATGCGGTAAAGCGCATTGCGGGCGACACGATGAGCGTGGAAGCCGACGTCTTCCGCGACGGTCACGGGCGCATCGCAGGGGCCCTGCTCTACCGCGAGCGCGGCGCGAACGCGTGGCAAGAAACGGCGCTGGTCGCCTCCGAAAACGACCGCTGGCACGGTTCGTTCGTCGCCGCCAACGTGGGCGCGTACGAGTACACGCTCGAGGCGTGGCCGGATCCCTTTGCCACCTGGCGCCGCGACCTCGCCGCCAAGCTCGAAGTCAAGCAGCCGGTCGCGCTCGAACTGATGGAAGGCCGGACGCTCGTTGCCGGCGCCCTCGCGCGTGCGAGTGGCGAGGATCGTACGCGCTTGGAAGCGCTTTTGCGCGATTTCGACAGACGGGACGGCGACGAGGGGCGCAGCGCGCTCCTGCTCGGCGACCAGGTGATCGCTTTGCTGGCAAGACAGGCCGATCGAACGGCCGCGACCCGGTTCGAGCCGGTCCTGCGGGTCGAGGTCGATCGCGCGGCCGCGCAGTTCGCAGCCTGGTACGAGCTGTTCGTTCGCTCGCAAGGTACGACGCCCGACGTAGCGGGGAACTTCGCCGACGCGGAGCGCCGCCTGCCCGAGATACGGGCAATGGGCTTCGACGTCGTCTATCTTCCGCCGATCCATCCAATCGGTCGTGCGTTTCGCAAGGGCCGTAACAACGAGCTCGAGTGCAGGCCGGACGATCCCGGCAGCCCCTGGGCAATCGGCAACGAGAACGGCGGCCACACGGCGATCGAACCGTCGCTCGGCACGCTGGCCGACTTCGATCGCTTCATCGCCGCGGCACGCGACAATGAGCTCGAGGTCGCGCTCGACTACGCCCTGCAGTGCTCGCCCGACCACCCGTTCGTTGCAGAACATCCCGAGTGGTTCAACTTTCGGCCGGACGGCTCGCTCAAGTACGCGGAAAATCCGCCCAAGAAATATCAGGACATCGTCAACTTCAGCTGGACCGGTCCGCATGTCGCGCAGCTCTGGGCCGAGCTGCGCGACATCGTGCTGTTCTGGATCGGCCACGGCGTGCGCATCTTTCGCGTCGACAACCCGCACACCAAGCCGTTCGCCTTCTGGGAGTGGATGATCGCCGACGTCCGGGCCCGGCATCCCGATACGATCTTCCTCGCAGAAGCGTTTACGCGACCCAAAGTCATGGCGGAGCTGGCGAAGCTCGGCTTCAGTCAATCCTATACGTACTTTACCTGGCGCAATACCAAAGCCGAGCTCACCGAGTACGTGACCGAGCTTGCGCAAACGGAACTGGCGGAATTCTACCGTCCGAACTTCTGGCCGAATACGCCCGACATTCTTTCACCGTTTCTGCAGACGGGTGGACGCCCGGCATTTCGCATTCGCCTGGTGCTCGCGGCGACGCTCGCGAGCACGTACGGCATCTACAGCGGCTACGAACTGTGCGAAGACGACGCCTTGCTCGGACGCGAAGAATACCTCAATTCCGAGAAGTTCGAAATCAAGGTGCGTGATTGGAACGCGCCTGGCAACATTCGCGACGACATCGCCGCGATCAACCGCATCCGGCGCGAGAATCCGGCCCTGCACGACTGGCGCCACGTGAACTTCTACCGTGCCGACGACGATGCGGTCCTGTTCTACGGCAAACGCTCGGGCGACAACGTTCTTTTGGTAGCGGTCAACCTCGACCCGCTCGCTGTCCACGATCCGCTGCTGTGGCTGCCGACCGGCGATCTCGGGATTGCCGACGACGAGCCCTACGCCGTAGAGGAACTGCTGGGAGCGACCAAGCACGTTTGGCGCGGCTCGCCCCACCGCTGGCGCCTCGACCCGCAGCTCAACCCTGCGGCCGTGTTCCGTTTGAAAGTGACCCCGTGATCGACGACGACCCGCTCTGGTTCAAGGACGCCGTGATCTATCAAGTTCACGTCAAGGCGTTCTTCGACGCGGACGACGACGGTATGGGCGATTTCAGCGGTCTCACCGACAAGCTCGACTACGTCAAGAGTCTGGGCGCAACATGCATCTGGCTCTTGCCGTTCTTCCCCTCGCCGATGCGCGACGACGGTTACGATATCGGCGACTACCGCAACGTCAATCCCGCCTTCGGCACGATGCACGATTTTCGCGCCTTCGTCAAAGCCGCGCACGAACGCGGCATTCGCGTGCTGATCGAGCTGGTGGTCAATCACACCTCCGATCAGCATGCGTGGTTCCAGCGCGCGCGGCGCGCCCGTAAGGGCTCGCTCTGGCGGGACTTCTATGTGTGGAGCGATAGCGACAAGAAGTACGCCGGCACGCGCATCATCTTCACCGACACGGAAACCTCCAACTGGACGTGGGATCCGGTAGCTGGTCAATATTATTGGCACCGCTTCTTCTCGCATCAGCCGGACCTCAACTACGAAAACCCGCGCGTGATCGAAGCGATCATGAACGTGATGCGCTACTGGCTCGAAACGGGCGTTGACGGGTTGCGCCTCGACGCCGTGCCGTATCTTTGCGAGCGCGAAGGCACGAGCAACGAGAATCTGCCCGAAACGCACGGCGTCATCAAGATCATGCGCGCGGGGCTCGACTCGGAATACCAGGGCAAGGTCTTCTTGGCCGAAGCCAACCAGTGGCCCGAGGACGTGCGCCAATATTTCGGCGACGGCGACGAGTGCCACATGGCCTTTCACTTCCCGCTGATGCCGCGCATGTTCATGGCGATCGCCGAGGAAGACCGCTATCCGATCATCGACATCATGCGCCAGACGCCCGACATTCCCGAGAATTGCCAGTGGGCGATCTTTCTGCGCAACCACGACGAGATGACCCTCGAGATGGTCACCGAGCGCGAGCGCGATCACATGTACCGCATCTATGCGACCGAACCGCGCTCGAAGATCAACGTCGGCATCCGCCGGCGCCTCGCGCCGCTCATGGAGAACGACCGCCGGCGCATCGAACTCTTGACGGGCCTCCTGCTTTCGATGCCGGGCACGCCGATCGTGTATTACGGCGACGAGATCGGCATGGGCGACAACATCTACTTGAGCGATCGCGATGGGGTGCGCACGCCGATGCAGTGGTCGATCGACCGCAATGGAGGCTTCTCGCGGGCCGACATGGCGCGCCTCTTTCTGCCGCCCATCATGGACCCGGTCTACGGGTACCAAAGCGTGAACGTCGAGTCGCAGCTGCGCAGTCCTTCGTCGCTCCTCAACTGGTTGCGCAAGCTGATCGCCGTGCGCCAGGGATACAAGACCTTCGGACGCGGTACGTTGCGTTTCTTGATGCCCGCCAACCGCAAGGTGATCGCTTACGTCCGCGAATACGAGAACGAGAAGGTGCTGTGCGTTGCGAACCTCTCGCGCAGCGCACAGCAAGCGGCCCTCGACCTCTCGGAATTCAAAGGACGCGTTCCGGTCGAGATGATCGGCTGGAGTCCTTTTCAGCAGATCGGCGACGAGCGCTACGTGCTCTCCTTGCCGGGACACGGCTTCTTCTGGTTCTTGCTCTCCGAATCGGCGCTAGCTCCGGTTTGGGGCGCCGATTTGCCGGATCAGCTTCCCGAACTGCACACGCTCGTGCTCGCGCGCGATGCCGCGACCTCGCAGCTCGGCGACAAGGCGCTCACGCTCTTTGAGAACGACGTGTTGCCGGCGTATCTTCCCAAACAGCGCTGGTTCGCCGACAAAGACGCAAAGCTCGCGAACGCCAAGCTGATCGACACGGTGCGTCTCGAGCGCGACGACGTCAGCGCGTTTCTCAATATCGTCGAAGCATCCCAGCGCTACTTCGCGCCCACGGCAATCGTCTCGGAAGCTTCGGACGACCGCCCGGCGAGTCTGGCGCGTGCGACCCTGGCGCGCACGCGCACCGGAGCCCAAGCGGGTTTTCTCTACGATGCCTTTGCGATCGACGCGTTCGTGCTCGGGCTACTCGAGCACGTGCGCGCAAACCATCGGTTGCCCTCGGTGCGCAGCGGAAGTTACGTCTTCAAGTCAACCGAAAAGCTGCCCGAAATCGAAGGGCAGGCGCGCGTGCGCCGGCTGGATGTCGAGCAGAGCAATACCTCAGTCGTCGTCGACGAGCGCATCATCATCAAAGGCTACCGGCGCGTACACTCGGGACCCCAACCCGAGCTCGAGGTGGCCCGTTTTCTCGATCGGGTCGGCTACCGCAACACGCCCGAGTTGTACGGCTTCGCCGAACACATCGACCCAGCCGGCCAAGCGACCGCGATCTGCATCGTGCAACAGTTCGTCGAGAGCCAGGGCGACGGCTGGAACGCGACCCTCGCCTATCTCGAGCGCTTCTTCGATCGGCGGCGCAGCGTGGCGGCGCACGACGACCAACCGCAACCGCTCGTGCAAAACGTGGAAAATCCGCACGCAATCACTGACTATCACGAGATCTTCATGCAGCGCGCACGCCGCTTGGGCGCGCGAACCGCCGAGATGCACCGGGCGCTGGCGACGCCGACCGGCGACGAGGCCTTCGAGCCGGAAGCGGTGACCCAAGCGGACCTCGCGGCCTGGAGCGCGCAAGCCCGCGCAAGTGCCGAGGCGGCGCTGGCGACGCTGGCGCGTGAAATCGAGCGCGTTCCGCCTGACCTGCGTTCCTTCGCCGAAGAGCTGCTTGCGATGCGCGCCAAACTCGACTCCCTCTTGACGCTCGCGCCGGTTGAAGGGAACGCACTGATCAAGACGCGTTATCACGGCGACTATCATCTCGGCCAAGTGCTGGTCGTCGCGGACGACTTTATGCTCGTCGATTTCGAAGGCGAACCCGGCCGTCCGCTGCCCGAGCGGCGCAAGAAGTCGTCGCCGCTGCGCGACGTCGCCGGCATGTTGCGCTCGATCAACTATGCCGCGGTCGCCGGCATGCGCGGCGCTTCAACCGAACGCGCCGAGGATACGAGCGAACTCGAACCGCTAGCTCGCGAATGGGAACGCCGCACGGTCGAGGCGTTTCTGTCCGGGTATCGCGAGACGATCGCCGGCACACCGAGCTATCCGGCCGATCCCGTCGTCGCGCAGCGCCTGCTCGACCTCTTCGTCTTAGAGAAGGCCTTTTACGAGATGTCGTACGAGCTGGCCAACCGGCCGACGTGGGTACGCATTCCGCTCGAAGGCATTCGCGCCATCGTTGCCGGCCGCTTAGACCTGGAGGAAGCCCTTGTTCGTTGAAAGCGACGGCGACGTTGAAGCGATCGTCCGAGCCGAGCATCGCGACCCCTTTGCCGTCCTGGGACCGCACGCGGGGTCTCGCGGTACGACGATCCGCGCGTTTCTTCCGCACGCCTCGCGCGTACGGATCGTCGACTCCGCGAGCGGCGAAACGCTCGCGGAACTCGCGCGCATCCACGCCGACGGCTTCTTTTCGGGCACCGTGGCGGATCGCACGGAACCCTTCGCCTACCGGCTGCGCGTGCAGCTCGGCGATTGGACGACCGACATCGAGGATCCGTACCGCTTCGAACCCGTGCTCGGTGAACTCGACGTCCATCTGCTCGGCGAAGGCAAACATCTGCGCTTGTACGAGAAGTTCGGCGCGCATCCGCTGCAGATGGACGGCGTCGACGGCATCGCGTTCGTCGTGTGGGCGCCGAACGCGCGGCGGGTATCGGTCGTCGGCGATTTCAACGATTGGGACGGGCGCCGCCATCCGATGCGCTTTCGCCACAGCGCCGGCGCCTGGGAAATCTTCTTACCGAACGTGAGCCCCGGCAGTTCCTACAAATACGAGCTGCTCGGAGCCTCCGGACATCTTGTGCCGCTCAAGTCGGACCCGTACGGTTTTGCCGCGGAACGCACGCCGGCCACCGCTTCGGTCGTCGCCCTACCCGGCAGCCGCGAGTGGAGCGACCGCACGTGGCTCGAACGCCGCGGCGATGCCAACCGGCGCGACGCAGCGATCTCAATCTATGAAGTACACCTCGGTTCGTGGAAACGGGCCGATGGCAATCGCTACCTTACCTATCGCGAACTGGCCGACGACCTCATTCCCTACGTGAAGTCGCTCGGCTTCACCCACATCGAGTTGCTGCCGGTCTCCGAGCACCCGTTCGACGGATCGTGGGGCTATCAGCCGATCGGACTGTTCGCGCCGACGAGCCGCTTCGGTTCACCCGCAGACTTCGCTGCGTTTGTTGAACGCGCTCACGAGGCGGGCATCGGATTGCTGCTCGACTGGGTGCCGGGTCATTTTCCGACCGACGCCCACGGCCTCGGGCTCTTCGACGGCACGCATCTCTACGAGCATGCCGATCCGCGTCAAGGCTTTCAACCCGACTGGAACACGTTGATCTATAATTTCGGACGCACGGAAGTCGCGAACTTTTTGCTTTCGAATGCGATCTTCTGGAAGGACGTCTATCACGTCGACGGCTTGCGCGTCGACGCGGTCGCCTCGATGCTGTACCTCGACTACAGCCGTGAGCCGGGCGAGTGGATTCCCAATTCACACGGTGGACGCGAGAACGAAGCGGCGATCGCGCTTCTGCAGCACACGAACGAGCAGATGTACGCGGACTCGAGCGGCGCGATCACGGTTGCCGAGGAATCGACCGCGTGGCCGAAGGTTTCGCAGCCGGTGTATCTCGGAGGCCTCGGTTTCGGCTACAAGTGGAATATGGGCTGGATGCACGACACACTCGCATACATGCGCGAAGACCCGATCAACCGGCGCTACCATCAAAATGCGCTAACGTTCAGCTTCATGTACGCCTTCACCGAGAACTTCGTGCTCCCGCTCTCGCACGACGAGGTCGTTCACGGCAAAGGTTCGCTGCTCGGTAAGATGCCCGGAGACCCCTGGCAGCGCTTCGCCAATCTGCGCGCCTGCTACGGCTACATGTACGCGCATCCCGGCAAGAAACTCTTGTTCATGGGTTGCGAGTTCGCGCAGGACCGTGAATGGAACCACGACCGTAGCCTCGACTGGCACCTGCTCGGCGACCCCCGCCACGCCGGCATGCAGCAACTCGTGCGCGACCTCAACAACACCTACCGGGGGCTCGGCGCGTTACACCAACTCGATGCGGAACCCGCCGGGCTCGAATGGATCGTCTCCGACAACGACGCGTCGGTCGTCGCGTTCGTTCGGCGCGGTCGCGATTCGAACGACTTCGTGATCGCCGTCACGAACTTCACGCCCGTCGTGCGCGAGGGCTACCGCTTAGGGGTTCCGGGACCCGGAAGCTACGTGGAGGCCATCAATACCGACGATCGGCGCTACGGCGGTAGCGGCGTCCACAACGGTGAGCTGCAAGCCGAACCCTTGGGCGCACACGACAAGCCCCACTCGATTTCCCCGACGCTCCCGCCGCTTGCCACGCTTATTTTGAAGCGCATGCCAAGGCCCTAACACCTCCTTGTCTTTACACAAGTCGGTCCTATATGCTGCAGTAAACCGGGACCTACGGCCCATGCCCGAGCACGAGGTCGATGTTAGGATTCGGGGGTGAGTGAATCAATCGATGCACTGGGACCTCCCGGCAGTTCCGCCTCCGACCTGGCGGACCTGATCGACGCGCTGCGCCGCCCCACGGGTTCGACCCGCGGCCAATGGGACGGCGCGGCCGACGTCGCAATGCCCAAAGACGTATCGAGTACGCTCGAAACCTTCGCCCGCCGGCACGAGCGCGGCGCCGGGAAGCGTTCACCCTTCACCCTCATCGGAGCCCCGCCGGCTTTGCTGATTTCGAGCGTGACGCGCGTCCAAGAGAGCGCCGCCCTCGAATGGCTTGCGAAGCGGCTCGACCGCCGCCTCTTTACGTTCGATGTTCGCGAGATCAGCGGCACGCGTGGGGCCGAACTCGACTCCGTCCTTGAGCCGATGCTGGACGGGCGCGCGTGCCTCGTGCATCTGAAGGGGATCGACTGCGCGACCCAAGAGATTTCCGTAGTGATCGCACGCCGCACGAACGACGCCGCCCTCGTCGCTTCGTTCGCGAACCCGGCGAGCGACTTGCGGCCCGAACTCGCACGGCACTTCAAACTCGAAATCGATTGGCAGCAGGCGGCTACCGAAGGGCGCGCGGCAATGTTCGCGAGCCCGCGCGCGAGCGCAGTCGGCCGCTAAGGCCCGGCGCTCTCGCTCGCCGTTCTTAACAGGAGCGTCTCAACCCGCTCGAGCGTGACCAGACCGTCGTCTAAGATCGTTTCGAGCAACGGCAAGAAACTGCGAATCTTATCGTCTTCGTCGACGACCTCGACGAGGATCGGTAAGTCGACCCAAGCATCGGGGGACCACCCGGGCGAAATCGCGCCGCTCGCGCCGAACCCTTCGATCCCTTTGAAGGCGGTCGCACCGGCGATGCCCGCTGCAGCCAGCGCTTCGACGATCGCGCCGAGCGCCGCCCGATTCTTGTAGCGCGCGCTCTCCTGCAGATAGATGCGCATCAGCGTGCCGTTGTGAGCGATCTTCATCGCTTGCCGCGCTCGCGGGCGAAACGGCAGTACTCAACCCGCTCCAAGGTGATCGCGCCTTCGGCGATCATCGTCTCGAGCAGCGGCAGCAGTGATTCGATTTTCGCCGGATCGTCGACGACCTCGATCAGCACGGGGAGGCTGCAGCCGAACGACCAGATCTTAGCCAAGTGAATTTCATGGTGCGCGCCAAAGCCTTCGACGCCGCGAAAGACGCTCGCGCCGGCGACGTGCTCGCGCTTGAGCATCTCGACGATGGCGGCATAGAGCGGCGTGCCCTGCCAGCTATCGCGTTCATTGACGAAAATGCGCAGCAGTTGCCCCGCCTTGAATTCGGCCATACGAACCTCGTTCTGTGCCACCAGTTCTGCGTCACGGCACGCCGCGCTCCTCCGGGTCGACGAATTCCGAAGGATGGAAGAACACCTGGGCGATGATCGTGGGCACGACGGCCGTCAAAATGACGACCGTAACCAGCGTCGTGTACTGGGCCCGGTCGATATAGTGGTGCGTCAACCCATAGAGACTGGAAATCGTCCCGAAGGTCAGCCCGGTCGCCATCATGAGCGTGATGTAGCCCGCGTTCTTCGGCGTGTGTCTGAAAGCGCGGGCCGCGGGAAAGACACCCAGACATTTGGCAACGAACTTCACCGCAAAGAACGCGCCGATCGCGCCGATCCCCGCGAGCGCCGAGGAAAAGGACACGAGCGTCCCGGCCTTTAGGAAATAGAACGGCGTCAAGAAGCCCATGGTCCACGAACGCACGCGCCGCGAGATGTCCGGATTCGCAAAGAGGAAGCCCGCACAGGCAAGTCCGAGGAAATAAGCGGGCAGGACGCCTTCACTCTTGGCAGCGCTCGCGAGCGCGCTCAGAGCGAAGATGATCAGAAACATGAGGCGCAGGCCGGGCTCACTGATCCATTTGCCGGTCCGTTCGAAGACGAGCGCAAGCGTCTTGGGCACGAAGGCGACCGCAAGCACGATCGCGATGACCAGCGCCAGCAGCCAGCCGTTGTAATTTGCAAACAGCAAGCCGAGCGCGACGACCGTGCCGAGGTCGGTAATGAAGCACGCCGCCAGAATGAGCTGCCCGAAGTCGGTGCCGGCCAGGCGCGACTCGACCATCACGGCATAGACGACGGCAACCGACGTGGTCGACATTGCGATACCCGCGATCTTTGAGGAGTCCAGAGTCCAATGCGCGACGAAGAGCGCGTAGGCGAACGCACCAAGAAACGGCGCGAAGAACGAGATGGCGCCGATGACCGCAGCTGGTCGCAGCTGACGGCGCAGCACGGCCGGCTCGATTTCCGCGCCGGCGAGAAAGGTGAGCATGATGCTCCCGAAGCCCGCGATAAAATCGACCCACGCATTGGAGCGCAGTCCGATCAGGTTACCGGCAAGCACCCCAAGCAGGATCTCAACGAGCGCAGCTGCCAGACCAACGCGTCGCGCGATAAACGCTGCGGCGGTCGCAAGTGCAAGCCAAACAACTGCAAACGCCCACAGATTGTCGGCCGGCATCGACAGGGTCACGACAGCCTCTCTCCTTCGGCAGTGCGCCGATGCGAAGAGGAGTCATCGGCCGATGCCGACGGTTTCGCTGATGCGGGGCGGACTCCACCGCCTGAGCCTCGGAACAGCTCCCGGGCACCGCACTTTGCTTGCCCGAGCGGCAGCTGAATCCCTCGGCGAAACATCGCGCCGGTTGCGGCGGTAACCCCGGATGTTGACAGCTGAATGGCGGCATGTTAGCGTGTAACTAACGAATTAGTTAAAGTTCGTTCGCGTGCGTTGCCTTTGCTGCGCAGCGGCCCCTCTTCGCTCGGCTTCGAGGTTTTGTCGCGCTATGCTGAGGCAGCGTGTCTGCGTCGTTCTTTCCGCATGTGCTTTTGTCGCCTGGGCTAGCCTAACGCGCGCTCAAGGCGAGACGATTGCCGCGCAAAACACGTTGACGGTCCCCGCTGCAACGTCTCCGCCCTCCCTCGTGGCGAGCGATAGCGCGACATCGTGGGCAGGCGCTGCGACGGCAGAGCTCGGCTGGGACGTCGTGCACGTGCGCCACGCAACCGAGAAGACGACCGCGGCGATCGAGAGCGACAACGCTTTCATCTACGTCCGCTTCGATGCGATGCAGCGCGAAGCGACGACGACGACGCAACGCACCAACAACATCGGCAGCGGCAGCGACGACGAAGTCTGGATCGATCTGTGGCCGACGGGTTCGACCGGCTTCTTTTATCAGTTCGTCGCGACGCCGATCGGAACACATTTTCAATCGTCGTCGGAAAATACGGCCTACGAACCAACCTGGGATTCAGCCGGCGCCGTTCACGACGGCGGCTATACCGTGACGATGCGAATTCCGCTCTCGGCCATACGTGGAGCGCAGGGCGGAACCGCCTGGCACGGCCAGTTCGTCCGCCTCATTCACGGCAGCGGTGAGGAACAGATCTGGACGTTCGGTCAGGCTCAGACCAATCCCGATGACCTCGCTTATTCCGGCACGCTACAGATGCCGAGCGGGGTGAGCTTGCACCGCCAGCAACCACGCCTCGCGCTGTACGGGCTCGGTGCGGTTGCCTCGGCGCCGGCGGGCGGATCGACCTCGCGCTCCGGAGCGGACCTGTCGATCCCTATCACCCCGACCGCTTCGCTATACGCAACGATTCATCCCGACTTTTCCAACGTCGAGGTCGACC
>Ga0302326_10001195_pt1 | contig 67342 bp, 62 predicted proteins | sample Palsa_T0_3_FD_202264 | JGI IMG/M metagenome (GOLD analysis project Ga0302326, IMG submission 202264) | Peat permafrost microbial communities from Stordalen Mire near Abisko, Sweden - Palsa_T0_3 | ecosystem: Environmental > Terrestrial > Soil > Palsa > Peat permafrost | place: Sweden: Abisko...
GCCGGCGTCGACGACCGGCACGGGCTCGATCTCAAGCCCCTGCTGGCGCATTTCGAGCTGGAGCCGGACCCACACCGGGAGCTTGGCCCCGGGCGGTGCCTCGCGCTCCTGCGCCTCGTTGACCGCGTCGACCGTCGGCATCCAGACGGTGCGCGCGCCCTCGCGCGCGGCGACCTCGACCGCCAGCGGGTTGATCCCGCCGACCGCGCGGTTGAGAGCGATCGCGCCGAGCGTCTGCACGCCCGGGACCGCTGCGCGCACGACGGCCGCGCGCTCGGCGGTGCTGCCGTAGTGGGACTTGAGCACGACACCGTCCATCCCGAGCTGCTCGAGCTCTCGCGCCAGTGAGACGTCGTCGATCTTGCGCTGCACGACGTCGGGCGCGACGTGGACGTGCGTGTCGTAGGCGCCGCGCAAAAGCTCCCGGGCGCGCGTGGACGGGGCGTCACTCATCGGAGGAAGTCGCAGAACCGGCCCGTGCAGACCACGTCGTATCCCACCTCGTGGACCTTAGTCCGTTGCGAAATCGTCATCTTCGTCCGGTAAATCGTGCTCGCCTTGGCGCCGCATCGCATGATCGCCAGCGCAGACTGAGGCGACAACCAGTGCAGAGCGCGGTCCGCGGGCTTGCCGCCCGGGCGAGCGCCGCTCTAGGCTCGGCCGACGGCAATGCAGGTTCTCGACGATCAGCAGGCGACCGTCGTGCGGTCGCTGTGCGAGCTGCTCGTGCCGGGCTCGGCGCGCGTCTGGCCCGAGGTCTATGTCGACGCGCTGCTGGCGCGGATGCCTGACGATGACCGGGCGGCCACGCTCGCGGCGATCGCCGTGCTCGAGCCGGACGCCGGTGATGATTCCGACGGGTTGGCGCGGCGCGCGTTCACGCCCGAGTTCATGCTCCTCCGCGCGCTCGCCTGCGAGGCGTTCTACAGCGACTTCGTCGCGCCCGGCGCTCCTGGCCCGGGCGCCTGGTCGGAGATCGGATTTGCGCCACCGCTCGCTACCCGGCTCGACAAGGACTGGTCCTACCTGGGGGTCTCAGGGTGAGCGAGCGCTACGAGATCGTCGTCGTCGGCTCCGGCGCGGGCGGCGGCGTCGTCGCGGCGGAGCTCGCCGAGGCCGGGCGTCGCGTGCTGCTGCTCGAGTGCGGGCCGCACAGATCGGCTGCCGATCACACGCGCTGGGAGGCCCGCGCGACCCACGAGCTGTGGTGGCCGGTGGCATTCGCGGAGCCGCCGGCCCCCGACCAGCCACCGCTGGTGATGTTTCGCGGTCGTTGTGCGGGCGGCACGACCACGATCAACACGAAGGTGGCGCTGCGCCCGGGCGAGCAGGACTACGAGAAGTGGCACGCCGCGGCCGGGCTCGTCAACGATCGCGGCGAGCCGTTCGCAGAGCCGGACCTGCTGCCCTACCTTGAGCGCGTCGAGCAGCGGCTCGGCGTTCGCGAGCGCAGCGACTGGCAGCGGTGCGTGAGGACGGTGGAGCCGGGCTTCAAGGCACTCGGAGCGGAGCTCGAGCCCGTGATGTCGTACACCGACGCCAACTGCATGCGCTGCGGGTCGTGCCTGCAGGGCTGCCCGACGAACGCCGGCAAGTCGTCGCTGAACGCCTACATCCAGCCGGCGATCGTGCACAGCGGCTTGGAGCTGCGGGCGGACTGCGAGGTGCGCAGGGTGCTGATCGAACAGCGGGGCGGGGGCCCCGCGGCGACCGGCGTCGAGTACCTCGACGCGCACGGCGAGCGCCACGCGGTCGGCGCCGATGTCGTGATCGTCGCGGCGGGCGCGCTCGCGACTCCCGGGCTGCTGCTGCGCTCGGGCGTGCGGGAGGCGGCCGGCGACTCGCCCAGCAGCCGGCTGATCGGGCGCAACCTCGGGTTCCACGTCGCGCGGCTGGTCGAGGGCCTGTTCGACGAGCTCCAGGACGCCCACATGGTGTACCCGATCAGTGCCCACTGCATGCAGTTCCAGCGTGACGAGGACGGCGGCTTCGTGGTCGAGGCTGCAACCGTGCAGGACCCGATCGGGTTCGCGACCGCGCTGTGCGACGAGCACGGTGTGCCGTTGTGGGGCGATGAGCTCGTGCAGGCGGTCCGCGGCTACCGCTACATCACGGGACTGCTGACGCTCGTCAACGACGAGAACAGCGGCACCGCGTGGGTCGACGAGCACGGTCGCGACCGCTACTTGTTCGCGTTCAACGGCCGCGAACAGGAACGAATCGACCGCTCGCTCGAGTTCGCCCACGACGTGCTCCGAGCGTCAGGCGCCAAGCGCCTGTACCACACCGGGGTGCTGAGCACGCACGTACAGGGCAGCTGCCGGATGGGCTCGGATCCCGAGCGCTCGGTGCTCGACTCCCACGGCGAAAGCCATGATGTGCGCCGCCTGTTCGTCGGCGACGGCGCCGCCGTCCCGCGGACGCTGTCAGTCAACCCCTCGCTGACGATCATGGCGCTCGCGAGCCGGCTGGCCGCGCACATCGACGCGGACGAGCACGGCTACCTAGGGGAACCCGCAGCGCCCGTCAGCGCCCCTGCTCGCGGCTGATGCAGCTCCAGCATCCTTCGAGGGCGTGTTGTTGGTCGACGAGGCGGCGCTCAGCTCGACGATCAGCTCACCGCGCGCCCCGGGGCCGTCCTGAGCGCATGCCCCTCAGAGCGCGGATCGTTGTCTGCCAGTGCAGGCGTTCGAGGGCCTGGCGGCGGTCCTGCCAACGGCCGCATTCGCTGGGCTAATGTGGGCGAGCGTGCTCGCCGCCGGATCCGCGGCCGGGGAGACGCTGAGAAAGGAGAGCGGAGATGGCGACGGTGGACCTTGCGCGGCAGCAACTTCTGATCGGCGGGAACTGGACGGATGCCGGGTCGGGAGGCAGCTACGAGCAGCGCTTCCCGTACGACGGCACGGCGGTCGGCACCGCTGCGGCCGCGGGACGGGAGGATGCCCACGCGGCGGTGGACGCCGCGCACGCCGCGTTCGGCGAATGGTCGCGCAGCGCGCCCGGACAGCGCCGGGCGATCTTGCTGAAGGCGGCCGAGCTGCTGCTCGAACGCGCTCCCGAGATCGCGGGCATCGTGACCGAGGAGACCGGCGGCGTGTTCGGCTGGGGCATGTTCAATTGTGATCTGGCCGCCGGGATGCTGCGCGAAGCCGCCGCCCAGGCGTACGGGCTCGTCGGCGACGTGATCCCGTCCGATGTGCCCGGCAAGCTTGCGATGGGCATCAGGGCGCCGGCCGGCGTCGTCGTCGCGATCGCCCCGTGGAACGCTCCCGTGATCCTCGCCACTCGATCGGTTGCGACCCCGCTCGCGTACGCGAACACGGTCGTGCTGAAGGCGTCGGAGATCTGCCCGCGAACGCACGCCGCTGTGGTACACGCGCTCGAGGACGCAGGCCTTCCGCCCGGCGTCATCAACCTCGTCACAAACGCACCGGAGGACGCGGCGGACGTGGTCGACGAACTGATCGCCCACCCCGCCACGCGGCGGATCAACTTCACCGGCTCGACCCGCGTCGGGCGGATCATCGCTGAGAACGCTGGACGGCATCTGAAGCGAGTGCTGCTCGAGCTCGGCGGCAAGGCGCCGATGATCGTGCTCAGCGACGCGGATCTGGATCGGGCGGCGGCGGCGGCGAGCTTCGGCGCGTTCTTCCACCAGGGTCAGATCTGCATGTCGACTGAGCGGATCGTCGTTGACCGCTCGGTCGCCGACGCGCTGGCCGAGAAGCTCGCCGACAAGGCGCGGGCGCTCAACGTCGGCGATCCGCGCGAGCCGACCACGCACATCGGGCCGCTGGTCAACGCGGCCGCGGTCAAGCGCGTCACGGAGCTCGTGCGCGACGCGGTCGCGAAGGGCGCGCAGACGCTGAGCGGCGGCGAGCCCGAGGGTGCCCTGTTCCCGCCGACGGTCATCACCGGCGTGACGCCCGACATGCGCGTCTACTCTGAGGAGTCGTTCGGACCGCTCGCATCGATCATCTCGGTCGATGGTCCCGACGAGGCGGTGCGGGTCGCGAACGACACCGACTACGGGCTCTCGGCGGCCGTGTTCTCAGCGAACGTGCCGTTCGCGCTCGAATTGGCGCAGCGGATCGAGAGCGGGATCTGCCACGTCAACGACACCACGGTCCAGGACGAGCCGCAGATGCCGTTCGGTGGCGTCAAGGCGAGCGGCTTCGGCCGCTTCGGCGGTCGCGCGGCGCTCGAGGAGTTCACCGAGCTGCGCTGGATCACGGTCCAGGAGCTGGCCCGCCACTACCCGATCTGATCGCAGAGCTCGAACCCGGAGTGCAGAAGGAAGCCGGGCTGGCGGCGACGCGCTCGCTGTCTCGGTCGCTCGGGCACCGATGAGCACGGCCGCGATCAGATCCGCACGATCAAGCCGGCCAGGGCCTAGTCCTGGGCCTTCAGCCGCTCGCGGAGATCATCGTCGCCGGCCACGTGGCTGCTTGCGGATCGGGAACGGCCCAGCGGCGCCGCGCCCGCGCCGCGGACATCGGCCTCGATCGCGGTGGCCGTCTCAAGCGCCAGCGGCAGGACGTCGCGGCGCAGCGCCGCGCCCGAGGCACGGCTCGCGTGGACGGACACGTTCAGTGCCGCGGCGACCGCGCCGGCGCTGTCCCGGATCGGCACCGCGATCGAGCGCAGGCCCTCCTCGAGCTCCTGATCGGTGAGCGCGTATCCCTGCCGGCGGACGCGGACGAGCAGCTGGCGCAGCGCGCCGGCGTCGGTCATCGTACGCGGGGTCAGCGGGCGCAGCTCGATCCGCGCCAGCAGCCGCTCGAGCTCGTGCTCGGGCAGGCCGGCGAGCAATACGCGACCCATTGAAGTGCAGTAGGAGGGCAGCCGCGTGCCGACCGACAGCGTGATGCTCATGATCCGTCGGGTTGGCACCCGCACCACGTAGACGATGTCGGTGTCGTCGAGCACGGAGATCGAGGAGGACTCGTTCACCTGCGCCACCAAGCGCTCCATGTGCGGCGGCGCGAGCTCCGGCAGGCCGAGACTCGACAGGTACGAATAGCCGAGCTCGAGCACCCGTGGGCACAGCGAGAAGTGGCCGTCGGTGGCGCTCACGTAGCCAAGCTCTGAGAGGGTCAGCAGGAACCGGCGCGCGGTCGCGCGCGTGAAGCCTGTGGCGCGGGCGACATCGCTGAGCGTGAGCTCCGGCCGCTCGCTGTCGAACGCGCGAATCACCGCGAGCCCGCGCTCGAGCGACTGGACGAAATCGGCGCTGCGGGGCTGCTCGGTCATGTCCGCGATGCGAACACTATGCCGACCTCCGAACAAATGCCACACATCGGGTCGGTGATGTGATCGAATGGTCCAATGACGGACACGCCCGCGACCGTCACGGCGACCGCAGGAGGCGATCCGGGGCTGGGCCGGTCCGGAGCCGCCTGGACCGTCCGGGACGCCACCTTCGAGGTGATGCGCCGCTTCGGGATGACGACGATCTTCGGCAACCCGGGCTCGACCGAGGTCTCGTTCCTGACCGACCTGCCGGCCGACATCGAGTTCGTGCTCGCGCTGCATGAAGGCTCGGCCGTCGGGATCGCGAGCGGCTACGCGATCGCGCGGGGAGAACCGTCGTTCGTCAACCTCCACACGGCTCCCGGGCTCGGCAACGCGATCAACGCGATCGCCAACGCGCGTGACACCCGCGCCCCACTGGTCGTCGTCGTCGGCCAGCAGGACCGCCGCCAGATCGCCTTCGAGCCGTTCCTGACGGGCCGTGCGCTCGACCGGCTCGCCGGCGAATATCCCGTGTGGTCGCAAACGCCGATCCGCGCCCAGGACGTCCCGGGCACGATCGCGCGCGCGTACCACGAGGCGAAGGCGGCCGCCGGCCCGGCGCTCGTCGTCGTGCCGATGAGCGATTGGGAGCAACCCGCCGACGAGCATTCGGCGAACGCGCCGGCGCACGTCGTCAGGGCCACATCGATCTCGTCGACCGAGCTGCACGAGCTCGTCCAGCTCGTCGCACGGGCCGAGAACCCCGCGATCGTCGTCGGCGCGGGCTCCGACAGCCCGGAGGGGTGGGGCGCGCTGGTGGCGCTGGCCGAGCGCCTGCACTGTCCCGTGTGGCAGGAGCCGTTCGGCGCGCGCGCCGGTTTCCCGCAGGACCACCCGCTGTTCGCCGGGCACCTGCACTGGCGCCGGCGGCTGATGCGCGACGCGCTGGCGCCGCACGACCTCGTGCTCGTGGTCGGGACGAACGCGTTCCGGCTGTACCTGTTCGAGCAGCCGGAACCGCCGGTGGCGCCGGGCACGCGCGTAGCGGTGATCACCGCCGATCCTGCCGAGGCCCATCGCAGCCCGTGCGAGCTTGCGGTCGTGGCGCCGGTCGCGGCCGCCTGCGCGGCGCTGGTCGAGCAGTGCAGTCGACGCGACGGGCCGGCGCCCGCGCCGTTCGAGCGCCCGCCCGCGCCCGCGCCGCCGGGGCCGGGCGAGCCCCTTCGATCCGCTCACGTGCTCGCTGCGCTCGCCGACCGGCTGCCCGCGGACGTGGTGCTGCTTGAGGAGTCGCCCTCGGCCAAGCCCGAGCTCCACCAGCGGATCCGCGCGCGGGCACCGCTCGGGTTCGTCAGCAACGCCAACGGCGGTCTCGGCTTCGGCATCCCGGGCGCGATCGGGCTGCGGATGGGCCTGCCTGACCGACCCGTGGTCGCGGTGCTCGGCGACGGCTCGGCGCTGTTCGCGATCCAGGCGCTGTGGACCGCCGCCCACTACGAGGTCGGCGTGCTGATGGTCGTGATGGCCAACGGCGGCTACGGGGCGATGGACGCCCAGGCGCAGGCTCGTGGCGGCATCGGCGCGTGGCCGGCGTTCCCGGGCGTCGAGATCGCCGGGATCGCGCGCTGCCTCGGTTGCGCCGCGATCCGCGTGCAGACCCACGAGCAACTGCTGAGCGCGCTCGATGAGGCGCTGGCCGACCCGGCGGCGCGCACGCAGCCGCTGCTGATCGAGGTGGGGGTGGCGCAATGACTCCGATCGACCTCGACGAAATCGTCGCGATCGACGTGCACACGCACGCCGAGCGGCTCCCGGGTCAGCCACAGGATCCCGTGACGCTCGAGGTCCTGCAGGCTGCCGCGGCGTACTTCGGCGGCCATCCGCCGCAGCCGACCGCCCAGGAGGTCGCCGACTACTACCGCGAGCGGCGGATGCTGGCGGTGATCTTCACGGTCGACGACGAGGCCGGCATGGGCCGCCCGCGGATCGGCAACGACGACGTGCTGGCGGCCGCGCGGGCCAACCCCGACGTGCTGATCCCGTTTGCGAGCGTCGACCCGCATAAGGGCAAGCTCGGCGTGAGGCAGGCCCGTGAGCTCGTGCAGGCGGGTGTGCGGGGATTCAAGTTCCACCCCAACACGCAGGCGTTCTGGCCCAACGACCGCGACCATTACCCGCTGTACGAGGTGATCGCGGAGGCCGGCCTGATCGCTCTGTTTCACTCAGGCACGACCGGCATCGGCGCTGGGATGCCGGGCGGCGGCGGCGTCAAGCTGAAGTACTCGAACCCGATGCTCGTCGACGACGTCGCGGCCGACTTCCCGGAGCTCGAGATCATCCTCGCCCATCCCTCGTTCCCGTGGCAGGACGAGGCGCTGGCGATCGCCGTGCACAAGCCGAACGTCTACATCGATCTCAGCGGCTGGGCGCCGAGGTACTTCCCTGAGAACCTGATCCGCTACACGAACACGCAGCTGAAGCACAAGATGCTGTTCGGCTCCGATTTCCCGCTGATCACTCCTGACCGCTGGCTGTCGGAGTTCGAGCGGCTGCCGATCAAGGACGAGGTCCGCCCGCTGGTGCTGAAGCAGAACGCCGCGCGACTGTTCAAGCTGGAGGGGGCGAAGTGATCGGCGACGTCCTCTGGTCGCCGCCCGCGGACCTGGCAGACACGACGGAGATCGGCCGCTTCATGAGCTGGCTGGCAACCGAGCGCGGCCGTGAGCTCGGTTCCTACGAGGAGCTGTGGCGCTGGTCGGTCTCAGACCTCGAGGGGTTCTGGGGCTCGATCGTGGACTTCTTCGCGATCCGGTTCAGCGCGCCGTACGAGCGCGTTCTGGCGGATCGCACGATGCCCGGGGCGCCCTGGTTTGAGGGCGGGCGGCTGAACTACGCCAAGCACCTGATCGGGGCCGAGGACGACCGCGACCGGATCGCCGTGGTCTCGCGCTCGCAGACACGGCCGCCGATCGAGCTGACGTTCGGCGAGCTGCGCGAGCAGGTCGGGCGCGTGCGCGCCGGCTTGCAGCGGCTCGGCGTCGGCCCCGGCGACCGCGTCGCGGCGTACCTGCCGAACATCCCCGAGACACTGATCGCGTTCATCGCCACCGCCAGCCTCGGCGCGATCTGGGCGGCGTGCGCGCCCGAGTTCGGCGCGCGCAGCGTGATCGACCGCTTCGCGCAGATCGAGCCGCGCGTGCTGCTGGCGGTGGGCGGCTACGGCTACCGCGACCGCTATGTCGACCGACGCGCCGAGGTGCAAGCGATCCGCGCGCGCCTGACGCGCCTGACGCACGTCGTCTCGATCCCCTACGGCGACGCGGAGCTGCCGGACACGCTCGGCTGGCACGAGCTGCGTGCCGAGCCGGCGCCGCTCGAGTTCGAGCCGGTCGCGTTCGACCACCCGTTGTACGTGCTGTTCTCCTCGGGCACGACCGGCCTGCCCAAGGCGATCGTCCACGGCCACGGCGGACAGCTGCTCGAGCACCACAAGAACCAGGGTCTCAGCTGGGACCTGAAGCCCGGTGGCCGGCTGCAGTGGTTTACCACGACCGCCTGGATGATGTGGAACGCGCTCGTCTCGGCGCTGCTGGTGCGCTCCTCGATCGTGATGCTCGACGGCGACCCCGCGTGGCCGGACCTGCTCGAGCAGTGGCGGCTCGCCGAGCGGCTGCGCCCGACGATGATGGGTGTCAGCCCCCCCTACCTGATGGCCTGCCGCAAGGCCGGGCTGGCGCCCGGCCGTGAGCTCGACCTGAGCTCGATCCGCGTGCTGTGCACGGCCGGGTCGCCGCTGCCGGCCGAGGGCTACCGGTACGCGTTCGAGCAGCTGCCGGCCGGTGCGGTGTTGATCAACGGCTCGGGCGGCACCGACGTCTGCACCGGAATCGTGCAGGGCTCGTTCGCGCAGCCCGTGTACGAAGGAGAGATCTCCGGTCGATGCCTGGGCGTCGACGCGCACGCATTCGACCCCGCCGGCAACGAGCTGGTCGGCGAGCTCGGCGAGCTGGTGATCGCCTCGCCGATGCCGTCGATGCCGGTGGCGCTGTGGGGGGACCGGGACGGTGAGCGCTATCGCAGCGCGTACTTCGACCTGTACCCGGGCGTCTGGCGCCAGGGCGACTGGATCATGTTCACCGACCGCGGCAGCTGCGTGCTCACGGGTCGCTCGGATGCGACGCTCAACCGCGGCGGCGTGCGCCTCGGCACGGGAGAGTTCTACGCCGTGGTCGAGGAGTTGCCGGAGGTGCTCGACGCGCTCGTGGTCCACCTCGAGGATCCGGGCGGTGGCGCCGGCGAGTTGCTGCTGTTCGTCGTCCCGGCCGACGGGGTCGCGGTCGACGACGCGCTCCGCGCGCGGATCGCCGGTCGGCTCCGCGCCGAGCTGTCGCCGCGGCACGTGCCCGACCGGATCCTCGCCGTGCCCGCGATCCCGCGCACGCTGACCGGCAAGAAGCTCGAATCCCCGGTCAAGCGGATCCTGCGCGGCGAGGCGCCTGAGCAGGTGGCGAGCCGCGGCTCGCTCGCGCAGCCGGACGCGCTCGACGCGTTCGTCGCGCTGGCGACTGAGATGGAGATGGAGGTATCCCGGTGACAGCAGTGATCGCCCGTTCCCAGATCAGCCAGCCAGAGCGGTGGTCGGTCAGCGGCGGCAGCGTTTCACGGCGCCTCGAGTCCTGGTCGGAGATCCTGGCCACGACGCACCTGGCGTTCGACATCAGCCCCACGGACGCGACGCCGACGAGGTTCGCGGGCGTCGTCACCAGACATCCGATCGACGACCTGATGCTGGTCGATTGCGCCGCCGCGCAGTTTCGTGGGCGCCGCAGCGCGGCCCTGATCGGAGCGCACGGTGCCGCCTCGCACGAGCACGTCCTCGGCTTCCAGTTCGTCTGCAAGGGCGTCGAGCGCGTGCGCGAGGGGAGTCGCGAGCTGATGTTGACCCCCGGCCACGTGGTGCTGTGGGACGGGCTGGCGCCGACCGAGGTCGAGATCATCGAACCGTTCTACAAGCGGACGCTGATGTTTCCCCGCGACCGCGCGCTCGCCGTTTGCCCCCGGCTTGCCGAGTGCGACGCGCTGCCGTCGCTCGACGGCTCGGGACCGGCGCGCCTACTCGTGCGCTACATGAACGCGCTCGCGCTCGAGCTGGCGGCACTCGAGCCGGCGGCCAGCGCCGCCGCAGCCACGGCCGCGCTCGAGTTGCTGCGAGCTGCCGTCGAACCAGGGCTGCCGACCGGCCGCGCGGCCGAGCGCACTGCGCTCAGAGCCGAGATCCGCCGCTACGTGCGCGCGCGCCTGCCCGAGCCGGGGCTCGGGCCGGTGTCGATCGCGCGGGCGTTCTCGATCTCGGTCCGCGCGCTGCACGCGCTGTTCGAGGACGCCGACGCGTCGGTCGCGGCGCTGGTTCGCAACGAGCGCCTCGCGCGCTGCCTCGAGGACCTGCGCCGGCGCAACGGGGGCTCCGTCACGGACATCGCGTTCCGCTGGGGCTTCTGCGACGCGGCTCACTTCTCACGCGTGTTCAAGCGCGAGTTCGGCGTGACCCCGAGCGAGGTCCGCCACGAGGCGCTCGCCTCAGGTACGCACTGAGCGGCGGTCGAGCACCCGCACCGCCTTGCCTTCGCTGCGCGGGACGCTCCCCGGGTCGAGCACGGAGACCGCGATCCGCAGTCCGGTGTGCTCGCGCAGCAGCAGCTCGAGCCGTGCCCGCAACTGCGCGCGGTCGGTGTCCGGCGCGGGTCCCTTCCCAGCGGCGCCAGGGGCGGCCGGCTCGCACTCGAGCGTCAGCTCGTCGAGCGCGCCGCGGCGCTCGACCACAAGCCGGTAGTGCGGCGCCAACCCCTCGACACCGAGCAACAGATGCTCGACGTTGGAGGGATAGACGTTGACGCCGCGCACGATCAGCATGTCGTCACGGCGGCCGCGCAGTCCGTGCAGCCGCCGGCTCGTGCGCCCGCACGCGCATGGGTCCGCGGTCAGGCGGCCGATGTCGCCGGTGCGGTACCGGATCAGCGGCATCGCCTCCTTGACCAGCGTCGTGAACACGAGCTCGCCCTCGGTGCCGGGCGCCACCGGCCGGCCGCTGTCGGGGTCGACGACCTCGACCAGAAAGTGGTCCTCCTGCACGTGCAGCCCGTCGCGGGCGACGAGGCACTCCGCTGCCACGCCGGGCCCGCACATCTCCGACAGGCCGTAGAAGCTGACGGCCGCCAATCCGAGCGCGGACTCGATCTCCGCGCGCATCCGCTCGCCCCACGGCTCCCCGCCGAACAGCCCGAACCGCAAGCCGAGCGCGGCCGGATCGCCGCCCGCGTCGCGGATCGCGCCGGCGATCACGAGCGCGTAGGACGGCGTTGCCACCAACACGTCGGCGCGCAGGTCCGCGAGCAGGATCGCCTGCCGGGTGGTGAACCCGCCCGAGACGGGGACGACGGTTGCGCCGATCCGCTCCCCGCCCTGATGAAAGCCGAGGCCGCCGGTGAACAGTCCGTAGCCGTTGGCGTTGTGAATCACCATCCCGGGCCGGACGCCGGCCATCGTCATGCAGCGCGCCATCAGCTCGGTCCATTGCTCGAGGTCGGCGCGCGTGTAGCCGACGACGGTCGGCTTGCCGTGCGTGCCGCTGGAGGCGTGGACGCGGACGAGCCGCTCGCGGGGGACCGCGAGTAGGCCAAACGGATAGTGGTCGCGCAGCTCCGCCTTGGTCATGAACGGAACCCGCTTGAGATCGTCGAGCGAGCGCAGATCCTGGGGCCGCGTCACGCCCGCCGCCGCCAGCAGTTCGGCCCCGCGCGGCTGGGCACGCAGCACGCGCGCGACCGTCGCGCGCAGCCGCTGGAGCTGGAGCTCGGCGAGCTGATCGGAGCCCAGCGTCTCGGCCTCCCGGTCCCAGATCACGTGTTCAGAGGCGGCGCCGGGCAGCATCCCAGTTGTGCTCCAGATTGCGCACCAGCTGCGGGCTCAGGTGGCAGCCGGCCTGCTCGCGTGCATACAGCGACATGTACTCGCGGTAGCGCTCAAGCGGTTCCTGGCCGATCCGGATCGCGCGCCGGTTCGCGATCGCGTTGACGAGCCCGGAGTCGGTCAGCGCCTCGATCCGGGCCGCCAGCGCGCCGTCGAGCTCCCCGAGCTCGACGACCTCGTCGCACAGCAGCGCCGCGTCGGGTTCGCCCGCGACCCACTCTCGCCCGGACAGGATCGCCTGCCGCGCCGCGCGGTCGCCGACGAACCGCGGCAGGCGGAGATTGGATGCCCCGGGGATGATCCCCTCCTTGCGGGCCGGCAGGTACAGCCGCGAGCCGCGCGTCGCGAGTACGTGGTCGACGACGTGCAGGAGCTGGCAGGCGCCCCCGATCGCGAACCGCTCGACGGCGGCGATCCACAGCTTCTCCTGTCCGTCGCGCAGGCCGCGGTAGAGCTTGTTGACATAGCCGAGGTCGCGCACGAGGTAGAACAGGAAGTCGATCCGCCCGCGGTACAGGTGCGTGAGGTTGATGCCCGCTCCGAACACGCGCTCCCCGGCGTAGCGCGGATGCACGACCGGCCCGCCGCGGAACACGCCGATCTCGATCTCGGGATCCAGCAGGATCAGGTCGACCGCAGCCTCGGTCGGTCCGAGCGTGGTGCCGTCCTCGGCGTTCAGGTGGCGCGGGTTGAGCAGCTCGAGGACCCCGGCCTTGCCCTGTCGTGTGACCCGTGCGTGGCCGAGGTCGACCGTGCCGGTGCGGCGCAGCTCGTCGAGCCGCGCGAGCGCCAGCGGCGTCGGTTCGAGCATCGCGCCGAGCAGGTGGCCGCCCTGCTCGGGGAGCGCGAGGAACTCCGCCAGCAGCAGTCCCTGCGCGAGCTCGAGGCCGTGCTTGTCGGCCAGCGGTCGCTCGCGCTCGGCGTCGAGCTCAGCCCGCGCCGGAACGAGGCCCGGCACGCGCTCGGCGGCCGCATCCATGAGCTCCTCGAGCGCCACCGAGCGGGTCATCCGATCGGTCAGCTCGTCGTACAGGCCGGCTACCGTCAGCCCGGCGCTCGCGAGCAGCTCGCGGTGGTCGAGCTCGATCCGGTTCATAGCCATGCCGTCAGGTCCGCGACGCCGTCGAGGACCGCGTCGGCCCGCTTGTGCGCGGGCCGATCACTGCGCACGCGTGATCGCCGAATCGCCTGTGATGTCGTCAAGCACGGTCGACGGGCAATGTGGAGCACGTTGGTTCGACTCACGTGTGCAGATCGACGATAGGGGTCACCGAGCACGATTCAGCCCCGGCGCCTTAGCTTGCGCTCTCCTCGTTGAGGACGTCTTGGGCGATCGCCAGTGCGGCGTTGCTTGCCGGGACACCGGCGTAGATACCGGTATGGAGGAGGATCTCGCCGATCTCCTCGACGGTGAGCCCGTTGCGCCGTGCCGCGCGGACGTGCATCCCGATCTCGTGCTCGCGGCCGAGCGCGGCGAGGACAGCCAACGTGATCATGCTGCGACTCCGGCGATCAAGACCGTCACGCGCCCACACCGATCCCCAGGCGTAGCGGATGATGAAGTCCTGAAAAGGCTCCGTCAAAGCGGTTGTGTTGGCGATCGCTCGGTCCACATACGCGTCACCCAGGACTTCGCGGCGGATGCGCATCCCGGTCTCATAAGGATCCTCGGTCACGACAGACGCTCCTCGATTAGATGATTGATGGTGTCGGTTGCTCGACTGCGGCGACGGGCCCGGCGGGCGACGATCTCGTTGCTGGCGTCGGGGGTTCGCGAGGTGAACAGCTTTCCGGTGTCAGCCAGCGGTCGAGGATGGCGTCGGCGATCGGCTTGGCGCCGCCCCGCCGCGAGCACCGTCGCGGCGTGCTCCTGCGACGCCGTGGTGGGCGGCATGTGCGCGGCGGTCCAGATCAAGCGGTTCCCGACGACGGTGTACGCAAGCGGTGTCACCGGTCGTGCGTCTTCAGCGCGCGATCGACGAGCTCGCCCGCGAACCCGAGATCGGGATTCGCGCCGGCGCTCGAGGTGGCAGCGGCGGTGTCGACCTGGAGATGTTCGAGCAGATCCCGACCCCAAGCGGCGGCAGAGCCGGTGAGGCGCAGTAGGTCGGTGAGCGTTCCCCATTCAGCTTGCCAGGCCCCGGCGGCGCGTTCGTGTTCCTGCTCCATCGTGGCGAGCATCGTCGCGACGAGCCCGGGGATGCGCTTGCTGCACGCCAGCACCGACACCGCGGCGACAGGGTTGCGCTTGTGCGCCATCGCGGAGGATCCGCCGCGTGGGTGCTCAGGATCCGAGTCTCCCTCGCGCAGGACCGTGGACAGCGTGATGTCACGGGCGACCTTTGCCAGCGCGCCGCCGAGCAGCCCCAGTGCGCAGGCGAGGCGAGCCGGCCGGATCCGATCGGTGTGCCACGGGATCACCGGTGCGGCCAGCCCAAGCCGCTCGGCGACCCGGGTGGCGACGGTGGGATCCCGCTGGCCGACCGGGCCTCCCATCTGTACGGCGAGCGGCACGGCACGCAGCTCGACGATCGCTTCGCCGATCGCGGTCATCCAGCCGGCGGCCTTCAGACCGAGCGAGGTTGGCACGGCTTCTTGAAGGAGCGTCCGACCCATCACCGGCGTGACGCGATGCGCGCGCGCCAGGCGCGCGGCGGCCCGCGATGCTGCCGCCGCGTCCTGAAGCAGCGGCCCCAGCGCTCGGGCGCTGACGAGCATCATCGCTGTGTCGATGATGTCCTGCGATGTCGCGCCCGTGTGCGTGGCAGGGAAGCGACGAGCGAGCGGAACGGCGGCTGAGGCGTGCTCGGCCGCGAGGCGGCCGAGCTCGGCGATGTCGATGTCTTCGGCCGCAAGTGCTGGTCCGCCGAGGGCGTGCTCGACGTCGAGCATCGCCTGGACCCACGCGGTGTCGCTCACCTCGCCGGTGACCCGGCCGCGGGCGTAGGTCCCGCCGAACAGCTCAGACGTCGAAGAAGATGGTCTCTCGTTCACGCTCTGACGTGGTGGTGCGAGATCCGAGTGCCGGTGCCTCGGCCATCCGCAGGTCGCGCTCGATCTTCGACGCGGTTTCGCGCAACGGCTCCAGCAGTCCGGCGCGCACCTGCTTCAGCGTGCGGCGACTCGCGTGGGTGGACAGGTTGACCGCCGCGCTTACGCGCCCGTTTTGGTCGCGCAGCGGTACGGCTATCGATCGCAAGCCGTCCTCGAGCTCCTGGTCGACGAGCGCCCACCCCTGCCGCCGTACGCGGGCGAGCTCGGCCCGCAGAGCATCGGGACGGGTGATCGTGGAGGAGGTGAGCGCGCGCAGCGCATCGCCGAGCATCAGGTCCACGTCGGCGTCGTCAAGCCCGGCGAGCAGCACCCGTCCCATCGAGGTCGCGTAGGCGGGGAAGCGGGTACCAACGGCGATTGCCACGGTCATGATCCGCCGCGTCGACTCGCGGGCGACGTACACGATCTCGGCGCCGTCCAGCACCGATACCGAGCACGACTCGTGTACCTGCATCGCCAGTTCGCGCAGATGCGGCTGCGCCAGCTCTGGCAGCGTGAGGCCCGAGAGAAACGAGTAGCCCAGCTCCAGCACTCGGGGGGTGAGGCTGAAGCGCCGCTCTTCGGAGCGCGCGTACCCGATCTGCTCGAGCGTCAACAGGAAGCGACGAGCGGCCGGGCGGGCGAGACCGGTCGCGCGCGCCACCTCCGCCAACGTCAGACCGGGCGGTGGCACGCTCAGCGCTCGGATCACCGCCAGGCCGCGATCGAGTGACTTAACGAAGTCGCGCTCGGGCACCGCCGGCGTGTCGAACGGCCCGGGGGGGTCAGAGGGCAAAGAAGACAGTCTCGTCCTGCCCCTGCAGGCGGATGTCGAAACGGTAGCCGCCCACCTCCGGCCGCGATATCAGCGTCTCTCGTCGTGCCGCAGGCACGCTGACGAGCAACGGATCAGCGGCGTTGGCCTCCGGCTCGTCACCGAAGTAGATGCGCGTGACGCAGCGGTTGAGCATCCCGCGCGCGAACACCGATACGTCGATGTGAGGCGCTTGAATCGTGCCCGCCGGTCCGGCTACAGGTCCGGGCTTGAGCGTGACGATCTCGTAGCTCCCGTCTGCAACATCAGCAGCACACCGCGCGAAACCGCGGAACCCTTCGAAGCTCGAGGGGCCGCCGTAGCCATGGAGCTCGGCGAACCGACCGTCGGGGTCGGCTTGCCAGGTCTCGATCAGTGCGTCGGGCACCGGCTCCCCGGCGCCGTCGTACACCGTCCCGTTGATCCTGATCGCACCGGCCGTGTGTTCGGGCACCGCAAGCGGGCCGCGATCCCAGGGGAGACCGATCGCGAAGAACGGACCGATCGTCTGAGACGGCGTGGTAGCGAAGATCAATGTTCCTCCTCAAACGGCGTCTGGCCCGGACCGCGCAGGTAGATGTCGAACTCATACGCAAGCGCCCAGTTCGGAACCGTGTCGTGGATCGAGAACCGTGAGATGAGCCGCTCGCGCGCAGCCGGGTCACGCACCGACTGAAAGATCGGATCGTATTCGAACAATGGGTCGCCGGGGAAGTACATCTGCGTCACGAGCCGCTGCACGAACGCCCGCCCCAACAGCGAGAAGTGGATGTGGGCCGGGCGCCACGCGTTGTGATGGTTGCCCCACGGGTACGGCCCCGGCTTGATCGTCGTAAACGAATAGCGGCCGTCGCGATCGGTGACGCAGCGGCCTGCCCCGGAGAAGTTGGGGTCAAGCTCGGCAGGCCACCGGTCCGAACGGTGGCGATACCGGCCTGCCGCGTTTGCCTGCCAGATCTCCACCAGCGTGCTGCGCAGCGGCTTGCCCTCCGTATCGAACACGCGACCGGAGACGACAATCCGTTCGCCGATCGGGGTGCCGTCGTGCTGCCGAGTGAGATCGCTGTCCAGCTCGCCGGCGATCCGCTCGCCCGCGAGTTGCGGTCCGGTCACCTCGGTGATCGTCTGCGGTAGGTAGACCGGCGGCTGCTTGGGGTGGCGCAGCGCTGTCGCCTTGTACGGCGCGTAGTCGACCGGTGGATGCGCGTCCGGCCGCTCGCGGACGTAGCTCGTCGGCGTCTCCGCAACGGGGTCGTAAATCTCGCGTTCTTCTTGTGTGGTCATGGTCATCCGTTCCGGACGATTGAGAGTCCTTATCCGACACCGATGCCGATAGCACCAGCGTCGTCATATGGTGACGGGCGGGCGTGAGCGATAGCGGCCTGGTGCATCACGAGCGTGAATCCGTCGACGACGAGCCGCCGCAGCGCATCAGTCGCCTGAGCGCCGCCAATTCCCGTTCGCTCGGGGGGACGGTCGCCTCGACCCGAGACGACCGTATCGGCGGTCTCGGCCAGTTCGCCGTCACCGATCGACAGCGGTATGTGGAAGGGCTTGGCGCCGATCGCGCCCGACTCGTACACGAGCACTAACGCTGGATTGTGCACGCTCCGGGCCAGGATCGCCGCCGTGCTCGGCCGCCCGACGCCGATGAACACGGTCGGCGCCGTGGCCAAGCGGCGGGCACCGACGACCGTCTGCACTTCCGCGGCGGATGCGCAACGCGACGCTGTCGCCATCGTGAACGAGCTCTAAAACGGCTTCGGGCAGTGAGACGATGTCAGCCACAGTGTACGTTATCCGGACACTTGATCACCGGTCGTACAAGCTATAGCGTGCCGGCCGAGGGCGCAACCCCACACCGCTCGCGAAGGAGGAAGATGCGCACCACGGTCGGTATCGTCGGCGCGGGACCAGCGGGGCTCACGCTTGCGCTGCTGCTCCAGCGCCGCGGGATCGGGTGCGTGGTGCTGGAGCGTCGCAGCCGTGACTACGTCGAGCACCGCGTGCGGGCGGGTCTGCTGGAGCACAACACAGTGGAGCTGCTCCACGACCTCGGCGTCGATGCGCGGCTGCGGAGCGAGAGCCTGCGCCACGACGGGATCTACCTTCGCCGGCAGGGCATGACCCAGCACATCCCGATCACGGAGTTGACCGGCCGGCACGTGACGATCTATGGCCAGCAGGAGGTGGTCAAGGATCTGATCGCGGCGTGCCTGGAACGCGACATCGAGATCCGGTTCGAGGTCGAGGACGTCGTCCTGGGCGATCTGCTCAGCGAGGGTCCACGGATCGGCTACCACCGCGATGGGCAGCCCGACGAGCTGGGATGTGCGTTCGTCGCCGGCTGCGACGGCTTTCACGGCGTCTGCCGCGCCTCCATTCCGGACGGCTTTTTGACCGAATATCAGCTCGAGTACCCCTTCGGCTGGCTCGGGATCCTCGCGCACGCTGCCCCGGCAACCGGGGAGCTGATCTACGCCTGGCACGAGCACGGCTTCGCGCTGTACTCGATGAGATCCTCGACGGTCAGTCGCCTCTACCTCCAGGTTCCGACCAACGAGTCGCTTGACAATTGGCCGGACGAGCGGATCTGGGAGGAGTTGCAAGCGCGGCTGGGCACCGAGGGCTGGAGCGTCAACGAGGGCCCGGTGCTCGAGAAGGGGATCACTCCGATGCGCAGCTTCGTCTGCGAGCCGTTGCGCTACGGACGGCTGCTGCTGGCGGGCGATTCAGCGCACATCGTGCCGCCTACAGGCGCCAAAGGACTGAATCTGGCCGTCAACGATGCCCGCCTGCTGGCCGCGGCGCTGGCCGATCACGTCGAGACTGGGCGAGAGGCGGCGCTCGACGCGTACACCAAGGTCGCGCTGCGACGTGTTTGGCGTGCACAGGATTTCTCCAACTACATGACCCAGTTGCTCCACGACCTCGAGCACGGGCCGTTCGAACGGCAGCTTCAGTTGGCGCGGCTGGAACACCTCTCCCGGTCAGTGGCCGCCGCGACCACCCTCGCCGAAAACTACGCCGGCCTCCCGGCCACGGAGGACTTCTGATCATGACCGAACGCCACACACCGCCGTTCCGTCGCAGAGCACTGGCCCGATGAACACGGCGACATCGTCGGGGCCACCCCCTATTCGCTTCGACGCGGCATGATCTCTCTGCGTATCCGCGCCGGCGAGGACCGACAGGCGATCGCGAAGCAGTGCGGCACCAGCGTCGAGATGTTGGAGCCCAGCTACTCGTTCGCGATCGAGGATCTCGAAGATGAGCGGCCGAAGCCCGCCGAGGAGGAGCGCCTCCGTGCCCGGCAAGCTGCTCTGGCTGCCCGGAGGAGTCCTCCACGGCGCGTCACCTGGCCGTCGTCGGAGACGACGGCACAGGCACAGACAGCTTGCTTCGTCGACGACCGGAGCACGCGTCGGCTACCCTGCCCGGAGCGGCGGCCGACCAGGATTTTGCAGCCCCCGTGCAGCCCAAAGTCGGCGCCGGGGAGTTGGAAAATCCAGGAAATCCCTGCAAACGCCGACGTAGCTCAGCTGGTAGAGCACTTCACTCGTAATGAAGGGGTCCCCGGTTCGATTCCGGGCGTCGGCTCTAGAGTCTTGGCTTGTTCCGCGGCTGGACGGAAGCCATTTGGAAGCCCGCCCGTCGGGACACGGGCCGACAACGACGAAAGCGCCCCGCTCCATTGAGCCCGGAGGAGAGGCGCCGTTTCGGTCCGAGGGCTGTGCGGAGGTGTCGTGTCGTCACGACCCGCGGTTGGTCCGGTCGTCGTCGAGAGCGACGCGGAGTACGCCGGCGAACTCGGCGGTCATCCGCGAGCGCCGGAGGTTCCTTCGGCGTGCGTCGGCGATCTCGTGGACGTAGACGACACGAGTGACCGTGGCGTCGCGGTGGCCGAGCAGGAACGCGACCTCGTCGACGCTTTCGCCAGCGAGCAGCGCACGTGAGGCAACGGTGTGCCGGAAGCAGTGCATCGACGGGACGACGCCGGGCGGCACCGGCGCTGGCTCGCCGCCGGACGTCGTAGCGTGCAGGATGGGAAAGGCGGGCCGGCCGAGGTCATCCGTGGCGTGCTGCTGTGCATTGCGAAGCGCGCGCGCCACGTTGCGCTGAGACAGCGGCCGGCCGGTGCGAGTCGCGAAAGCGAACGCCTCAGGCGATACGTCGCGTGACACGAGCCTGTGTCGCGCGAGGACCAGCGCCAGCTCTCGCGGAATCGGAACGGTCCGGGCCGAGCCATCCGTCTTCGTCGGCCGGCGGTTGCCTTGGCGGTCCACCTGCCAGGCGAACGTGATCTCGGCGTCGTCGAGATCATCGAGGCGGACGTCTGACCAGGTGAGTCCGCATAGTTCGGAGACGCGCGCGCCAGTGAGCGCAGCGACGGTGAACAGAGTCCGGTACGGCTCGGTAGCGGCCACGAGCGTCTGCTCGATCTGTTCGGGCGTGAAGATCGGACGATGCGTCGCCTGCGAGACCTTCGGTCGCTCAGACGACAGCATCAGCGTGATCGGGTTGATCCCCGCGAAGCCGAGCCGTCGTGCCGCGAATTTAAAGATCCGGCCGACGGTACCGATCACCGCGGCGATCGTGGCCTCGCTCTTGCCCTGTCGCCGCAGGTCGCGCACGAGGGCGGCGAGGTCGTCGGCCGAGAGGGCGTCGAGCCGTCGGTTGCCGAACCGAGGGTGGAGGTGTTGCTCGACCGCCGTTCGGTAGCCGGCGCGCGTCGCCGGGCGCAGGTCTTGCACCGGCCCGCCGAGCCACAGGGCTGCCGCCTCGGCGAATCGAAGCCGCGAGTCCGGCGCGACAGTTTCGCCCCGGCCGCGGCGGGCGAGCAACTCGTCGCGGAGCTTGCGCGCTGCCATGATGCCGCCGTCAACGGTGCGCCACCGCTGGATGCCTGAGGCGTCCTTGAAGCCGACCTCCAGCACGCCCGTCGGCCGACGGTAGATATTCCGCTCGACTCTGGTCCGTCGCGGCGCTGTCGGATGCACGGACATCAGAGGGCCCTGAGCCGCGGCGTGTATCCCGTACCCGGCGTGGCAGTAAGGCGCCACTCGTCGAGCTCGTCGCGGCGGAAATAGAGCTTGCAGCGTGGTCCATCCTGATGGGTGGGGATCGCCCGCTGGGCGGCGAGTTTGCGCAGCGTGTCTCGGTGCATGCCGAGGTACTCGGCGGCGCTCCGCGCATCGAACCACTGCTCTCTCCGGTCGCGGTCCACCGCTGTGCGCTCGGTCAGTCGATCGACCACGAGATCGGCGAGTTGGCGGAGCAGCTGATCGATCATGCTTGGGTCGGCCCCCGCCGTTGCCGCCGCGTCTGCGGTCGGAGCTGCCGGCTGGCACGCACAGAGCTGGTTCGCGTGTGGGAACGGTCGTGCGTAGGCGTACGCTTCCATCGTCGGGACCTCCTTCATGGGTCTCGGCCTGGCCCCGGGGTGTTGGCGCATCGCCGGGGCCGCTTGATACTTACGCACGTAAGGTATCGCGTGGCTCGGACGGAAAGTTTCCGTGCGTAAGGTTTCGGCCGTCGGCGGGGCTACCGTACTTACATGGGACGCAGGGTCGATGTCGACGACCTCATCGACACCCAAGCGGTCGCTGAGCTACTCGGACTTGCACACCGCAACACGGTGAGCGAGTACCAGGCCCGCTACAACGACATGCCGCGACCGGCGGTCGACCTCGGCAGGGGTCGCTCGAAACTCTGGCTTCAGTCAGAGGTCGCACCGTGGGCCGCGATGCATCGTGCCCGTGCTGGTAGTCGTGGTCGTCGTCGGTCGGCCAACCCATCCTGAAGACCGCTAGCGCGCGGCCGGCCTGGTCGTTCGATTGGTGAATCTCAAGATCCAGTGATCCCGACAACCCGTAGGTCATCCACTCCCGATTTGGCGACGGGCATGACCGCCGCCGACGCCACGGCCACGCCGACCGTGGGCGCGGTCATGCCCGTGGTCAAATCGGGAGTACCCGCGCCGGAGGCGACCGTCGAAGCACCGCAGCCCCTCGCGAACAGCCGGGTGCGACGGCCCTCTCCGCAGGCGGATGAGGCTCGGGCCGCGATGCCGGAGATGCGGCGGTCACCAACCGGTTCGACGTTCACGCCCTTGGTTGGCGGAACGCCTCGCGTAGCCACGATCCTTCGACCTGGCTCCATGGAAAGTCGATCGGCTCAAAGCAGCCGTGCACGAACTCTCCGAACGTCATCGCGCGCAGCCGATGCTCGCCATGTTCGTACTCACGGCCTATTCCACCTGGCACGATGTGACGGTCATCGCTGACGAGGATGTCGCAGCCGGCCAGCAATGCGCCGTAGACGATCGGATCGTCTTCGGGGTCCCGGGTGAGGGCTGGCGCGTCAGCGGGGTCGAACGGCGGCGGTCCAACCGCGCAAATCGCTTCGAACTGGCGGCGGAACTTCGCCGCGTCCTCGGGCCGGACTGACGGATCAATCTTCCGGCCGACGTCTTGTACCTTGCGCTCGAATTCGTCGAACAGAGCCGTGAAGCCGACGGCGACGTAGTTATCCGGCGTTTCATAGGGAAGGAGCTCACCGAGGGCGGTTCGCCGGTACTCAGCCGTCTCGACCAGTTCATCGAAGGCCGGATCGGCGTGAACCTCGCCGCCTTCGTTCGCTGCCGTCTCCGCGAGCAGCTCACGGTCGAGCTGGAGATGCTCGGCCTGGTACGTCAGTGCGCCATACGCCAGGACGACCCACAGCTTGCGCGGGTGACTGCCCGCCGCCAGCGCGGCAGGCAGCGCGACGCTCGTGTCGATCGTGAGTAGAGGCACTGAGGCCGCACAGTACGCGCCGCCTGAGATGGATCAGCTATCGCCTGAATCGCCCATCGCGGCCTGAATCGCATCCTCGGTCACGCCGCTGAATCGCGCATCGAGCTCAGCGAGCTCCTCGGCCAAGTCATAGTTGCCCTGAAGCGAGGCGAGAAGAGCGGTGAGAGGAATCCGGATCTGCTTGCTCGGCAGCCGGATGTGAGGAACCTTCTCGTCGTCGACCCAGCGCCGGATCGTCTTCTCGGACACGTTGAGTAGCGACGCCGCTTGCGCGACGGTCAACAACTGCGGGCGTGAAGCGATCGAGCGCATCGGGTCCTCTGGCAGACAGAGTAGCCCATCTGTGGTCAATTATGGACATGCGTACCAGCCTGACGCGAGGGCACCCGCAATGTGAAGCCGCTCGCACGCTACAAAGTCAACAATTGCTCTATGCTAAAAGCATGAATGTCGAAAATAGCCCCGAGTTGCTTACGGTCGCCGAGACCGCTAAGCGACTTGGTGTGCACGAGAACACCGTCCGGAACTGGGCCCGCAGCGGCCAGTTGCGGTCGGCCCGGATCCCTGGTGCTCGCGCCAATCGGTTTGACGCCCGCGACGTCGAGCGCCTCGTGAATCAACGCGGGAAGGTCGTCTCCACCGTCTCCCAGGAGCGCCGGACGATAGGTCCAGAGTTGGTGGATGCGTCTCAGCTCGGACGGTGGGCCGATACTGAGTCGCGGGACGCGCAGGACACTGTGCCGGAGTTGATTCGACGGCTCCTGAGTCACACACGTGGCATCACGGCGATCTCGATGCGCGCCGGCGATGGCGTCCTGCTGTCGGGTTGGGATGGTGAAGCCGACTCCACCGGGGCTTCGTTCCTTCCGGCTGGTCGTCTCAGGTTCGAGATCGGCGTCGGACAGCAGCCAAAGCGGAAAGCTGATCTGGACTGGGCGAACCGCCGCGACGCGCCGGACGCACGGGAGTTCTGCTTCGTGTTCGTAACACCTCGACGATGGCGCGACGGGAAGGTGTGGGCAGAGGCGCGAAGGGCGGAGGGCGTTTTTGCCGATGTGCGCGTACTCGACGCCGACGATCTCGAGGGCTGGCTGCAGGCCGTGCCGCACGTGCACTACTGGATCTCCGAGCACCTCGGCAGAACGCCGCAGCACGCGCAGACAATCGAGCAGTGGTGGTCGCGTTTCAGCCGTCAGACCAAGCCACGTCTGCCCGACGCCTTCTTCCTCGCTGGGCGGGAGAGTGCTACCGAGAAGCTCGACGAGTTTCTCGCCGGCGGTTCGGACGTCATCACGGTGCAGGCGAACTGGCGCGAGGATGCCCTGGCGTTCATTGCCGCCGCCCTTGGTTCTCTCGCGACCGAGAGAGGGACGGTCGCGCCGCCGGCGGTCGTCGTCACTAAGTCCGATCCGTGGCATCGCCTCGCCACGTCCCCTGTCCCGATAATCCTGATTCCGCTCTTCGGCGACTCGGACGTCGGCACTGCACTTGACCACGGGCACCGTGTCGTCATCCCTGTCGGCGCCGACGCTGCTGTCCGCGGGACGACGGTGATCCATCTCTATCCGCCTCACCGCGAGCGAGCCCGCAAGAGTCTGGAGGAGGCCGGGATTGCCTTTGATCGGGCGTACGAGCTTTCGGCGCTGGCGCGCCGGAACATGCCGTCGTTCGTCCGCGCCCTATCGCGTGACCAACGGCGTCAGCGGCCCGACTGGGCCGCCGACGCGGATTCGGCGCGGGTGCTGGCACCGCTCGTGCTCGCTGGGGCGTGGACTACCCGGGAGGGCGACTGGGGGGTGGTCTCCGAACTTGCCGGCGCAGGTGACGAGACGATCGAGAGGCTCCTCTTGCACTGGCGTCGTTCGGATGACCCACCCTTCGTGGAGCCGGGCGAGTCGCAGTGGCACGTCGTTTCGCGCGAGGAGGTCCTGATGGTCCTCCTTGACCAGCTGACAACGAATGATCTCAGCCGGTGGGGCCGGCTCGCTCCTGAGATTCTGCTCGAGTTGAACCCTGTGCTTGACCTGAAGCCCGAAGAGCGGATGCTTGCCGGCGTGCGGGGTATCAGTCGGAACGTATCCGGTGTGCTACGACAGGGTTTGGCCGAAGGGCTCGCCGCGCTTGCCAGCCTTGAAGACGAGTCGCTTGCCGGAAACACGACGTGTCAGGAGGCGGCTAGCCACGTGGTGTCAGCAATCCTGACCGGCGCAGCGGCAGACGCCTCGGGCCGGACCTGGCAGTCCTTATCAGACGTTTTGCCGCGACTCGCTGAAGCGGCGCCATTCGAGTTTCTGGACGCGGTTCTCGACGATCTCGATACGGCGTCTCCGTTGCTCAGGACCATGTTTCAGGACGACCAGAGCCTGTCGTGGATGGGGAGCTCATCGCCGCACACCGGCCTGCTCTGGGCGCTAGAGGTGCTGTGCTGGTCCGCCGATTACCTTGGCCTCGCCAGCCTAGCGCTCGCCAAGCTCCAGGAGATCGATCCGGGCGGACGGCTTGCCAACCGTCCGCTCGCCAGCCTGCAATCCATCCTGGTGTCTTGGGTCCGCCATACCTCGGCGCCACTCACTGTAAAGGTCGCAGCGATAGAGGCGATATGTGAGCGGGTGCCGGCGGTTGGCTGGCAGTTGGTGCTCGCGCTGTGGCCAAGCACGCACGCAAGTGCGATGCCGCCGGCTCTTCCTCGGTACCGGGACTGGCAACCAGACAGCCGAAGCGTGCCGGTGGCCGAGGTGGTCAACTTGATCGACCGCTTGGCGGCGTTCGCCATCTCACTTGCGAACGCCGACGTCAACCGCTGGAAGGATCTTGCCAAAGCTATCGCGCCGCTGCCACCGGATCAGCGCACAGCCGTGCTCGATGCGCTGGAGCAGGTCGTCGACTCGGCGTCGGTGGCTGGGCAGGTGCAGCTCGAGCTCTGGGAGGCGCTGCGTGCGGAGGTCGATCGCCACCGGCAGTTCAAAGATGCCGCATGGGCCATGGACGAAGCCACGGTGCACAGGCTTGAGCGCATTGCGAACCTCGTCAAGCCCACCGGTGGTGCGGAACGGTTTGCCTACCTGTTCGACTGGCGCGTCGACCTTCCAGACATCGATCGGCTGGACTTTCGAGCGCGCGAGGAGCGCTTATGGCGGCTTCGCGATGAAGCTGTCACCGAGACCGTTACTGCTGGCTCCACCGCCGACCTCGAAGCACTCGCGCGCCGGGTCAAGGTGCCGGGCCAGCTCGGCTGGGCGATCGGCGACGTCGCGCCTGACACGCTCGAACCCGTTCTTGTGACCTGGTTGGCATCGGACGAGCCGAACCTGCGGCAGACGGCTTTGGCATGGCTGCGCCGGAAGCTCGACGATGCGATGGGCGGACTTGATTGGTTCCGGCGGATGATCGGGTCCGAACTGATGGCGCTGGAGGACCGTCGTCTCGATCTGGTGACCAGCACCCCTCCGCGGAGCGACTTCTGGGACGCGATGGTCGAGATCGACCCCGTACTCGCCGATCTGTACTGGTCCAACTGTCACGCCCTTCGGGTCACGTCTGCCGATACCGCACGTGCGGTCGACGAGCTGCTGCGTCGCGAGCGGCCGTGGCTCGCCGTGGACTTCATCGCCGCCGAACTCCACCACAGCGACGAAGAGGTCAGCACGCTCAGAGCCGAAGACGCTCGCCGGACCATGGATATGGCGATCCGCACGCAGCCGCCTGAGCACGCCGCGCAGTCAATCGGCTACGAGGTTGGCGTCGTCCTCGACTACCTCGAGAAGAGTGGTGTCGATGAGATCACGCTCGCGCAGTACGAGTTTGCGCTCTTCCGGCTGATCGAGCATCACCGCCAGCCACGAGCCTTATTCAGCGCGCTGGCGTTGGATTACAGGAGCTATGTCGACCTTGTCTCGCGGGTGTTTAGAGGCAAGGATGAGCCTGAGAGGCAGTTCGATGAGTCCGAGGCTGCACTTGGACGCCACGCCTACTGGGTGCTCACTCACTGGGAGGGGCTGCCGGGCCTCGACGATTCCGGTCAACTCGAGCGCGCTCATCTCAATGAGTGGATAACCGAGGCCCGCCTTCTCTTCGCAGAGAGTGGTCGTGCGGACATCGGCGACGAGCAGATCGGTCAGGTGCTCAGCCACAGCCCGGTTGGAGCAGACGGCATCTGGCCCGCCGAGCCTGTTCGTGAGATCATCGAGGCGATCGGCAGCAGCAGCATCGAGTCGGGGATGGTCGTCGGCGCGCTCAACGGCCGTGGGACCACCATGCGCGGTGTCTTCGACGGAGGTGCACAGGAACGCGGTCTGGCGTTGAAGTACCGTGAGTGGTCACGCGCGACGGCGACTAGTGCCCGGCGCACCTCTCGCATCCTTCGGCTTATCGCCGAGAGCTACGAGCAGCAAGGGCGGGCTAACGACCAAGGCGCGAGCATCGCGGCCGACACCGAGTAGCTGACGGCCGCCCGACGCTCAAGTGCTATCCGCCGCCAACGAAGGCAGCAATCTCCGCCAGCAGCGCCTTCGCCATGTTGATCGGGTGGCCTGGGCTCGCCTCGTCCGCCTGCGGAGAGGGCCGTCGCACCCGGCTGTTCGCGAGGTGCTGCGGTGCTTCGACGGTCGCCTCCGGCGCGGGTACTCCCGATTTGACCACGGGCATGACCGCGCCCACGGTCGGCGTGGCCGTGGCGTCGGCGGCGGTCATGCCCGTCGCCAAATCGGGAGTGGATGACCTACGGGTTGTCGGGATCACTGGATCTTGAGATTCACCAATCGAACGACCAGCCCATCTGGTCGTGACGGCGGACCAACGTGCCGGCCACGACGAAAACCGACGGGATAAGTGACCGGCAAGGCTCCGGGCGAGGGCTCTTGGAAGCCGGTGGAAGCTTCAGAAGGCTTCATCTACGCGCCGGCGACCTGCCTGCTCGTTGAGTATCCCCGTCCTGCTTACGGATGCCCATGTCGGACCCACAACGACCCGTAGGTGCCCTTGCCTCGTAATGAAGGGGTCCCCGGTTCGATTCCGGGCGTCGGCTTCGCGAGGTCCCGGCAAATCGGCTGTTTCGGGGCCGTGGCGACAGTAGCGAGCGGGATGCATGTCCCCAATCTGTCCCGAGATCAGCGTAGCCTGTGGTCATGGCGGGATCCCGACTGGTCATGTGTTCCGGGTCGAGCGCAAGCGCGGGCCGGTTTGGTACGCGAAGTACCGCCTGCCTGACGGGCGCCAGGTGCAGAAGAAGGTCGGGCCGGCGTGGACCGAGCGCGGCCGTTCGGCGAACGGGTACTTCACGAAGCGGCTGGCCGAGGAGTGGTTGCGCTCCACGCTCGACGAGGCCAGGCGCGGAACCCTGCCGGGTTTGGTTCGTACCGGTGCCACATTCGCCGACGCGGCCGCGGAGTGGTTGCGGTACGTCGAAGACGACCGCGGGCGTAAGCCGTCGACCGTCGCCGGCTACCGGTCGATCGTGCGCTCGGAGCTGCTGCCGCACTTTGGCGAGATGGCGTTGGAATCGGTCACGCCGCCGGTGATCGAGGCGTGGCAGGGGTCCATGACTCAGGCGGCGAGTACGCGCTCGAAGGCCCTCGTGCTTATGCACGGCATTTTCCAGCGGGCGCGCAAGGTGTGGTCGCTGGCGACGAACCCCGTTGCGGACGTGGAAAAGCCTCCGCTCACCCGGACCGGCGACCTCCAGGTGTTCTCGCCCGAGGAGGTGTGGGCGTTGGTTCGCGCGGCTGGCTCCGAGCAGGATGCAACGCTGTTCTTGGCGGCCGCGTTCACCGGCCTGCGGATGGGGGAGCTGCTGGCGCTGCGCTGGCGTGACGTGGACTTCACGGGCTCTGCGGTACATGTGCGGGCGAGCTACTACGCCGGCCATCTGTCGACGCCAAAGTCCGGCAGGGTGCGCGCGGTGCCACTGGCGCCGGACGTAGCGAGAGCCCTGGCGCAGCTCAGCCGGCGCAAGGATTGGGTCGGCGATGACGACTTAGGGCGGTGCCGGGGTTCGCGACGGGTTGGTCAGCCTCATATGCGGGGACTGGGTACCCCAAGACCTGTGTTCGCCGCGGTCCGCAGTCTTGAATCGAGCTCGGCCGTCCCGACCGAAGTCGGGGTGGGTGCTCAAAGGTCGGTCGCGGACGCTGTTGCGCGCGAGGCCGGCTGCACGGGCCGCCTCGTCAACCGTAACGGGCTTTCGGTCGGTCAGGTCTGGCTCACGGCCGTCCTCCCGCGGCACTGGTTGCTGATGCTTCGGTGGGACGGAGCGTGCCTGCGAGAGGGGGTCGCCCGCTGGCATGGATGCCAGCGGAACCGTGTCCGGATGGGGCTCGGATCGTCGCGATCTCCCAGCAGAACGCGGCCGACTCGCGCGCGACCGCGACCGCGACCGCGACAACACCGTTGGGCTTGTGGCGCGTTTGCTTGAGCTGGCGCCAGCGTGAGTGCAGCCGCCGCTGCGCCCGCCACGCAACATCGATCACGCCTGCGCTCTGTCCGCGTTGGCGGCGCTCGAGATCGATCGAGACAGCAGGATGGCGCTGATAGTGGTAGGCGGCCTCGATCAACAGCCGCCGGGCGTGCGTGGACCCGGCCTTCGTGATCGACCCCTGCCGGCGCGTCTGGCCGCTGGTGTGCTCTGACGGGACGATCCCGAGATAGGCCGCAAGGCTGTCAGGGTGCGCGAAGCGATCAAACCGCCCGACCTCAGCGCACAGCCCGAGCGCCGACAGCGTGTCGATCCCACGCAAGCAACGCAACCGAGCGATCGTCTCCTGCCACGGCGAGCCGCCCGCGAGCTCCGCGAGCTCAACCTCAATCCGGTCACGCCGGGCAGCCAGAACGTCATGAGAGTGCAGGTAGTCCTCAAACGTCAGCTGCGAAGCGCGATCAGCGAGCCGCAGCGAGCTCAGCCACGCGCGGTGGCGGTGCGTCCACGCCCTCGCTTTGCCGTCGTAAGAGATCTCGCGGCGCAGCAGGAACTTCCCCAGCCGATGGCGCGCCCGCATCAGATCCCCACGAATATCGTCCCGGCAGCGCACCAGGTCACGCAACTGCTCCTGCTCAACGGTCGGGACGACAACCAGCGTCAGCTCGCCCGCCGCCAACAGCCGCGCCAGCCGGATCGCGTCTCGCTTGTCGGTCTTGACTCGATCACCCGGACGGCGATCAGTCCGCGACGGCGCGCATACCACCATTTCGATCCCCTCCGCCCACGCCCGGCGCGCCAGCCCGTAGCCCGTCGGCCCCGCCTCATACACCATCCGCGCCGGGACCGGGATCTCCATCAGCCAGGCCAGCAACTGATGCGGTCGGCCAACTACCCGCCTCGTAGAAACCTCGCCCGTCGCCTGATCAAACACCGCGATCGTCGACTCGCGCGCGTGCACGTCGAGCCCGACCCACCGAATACCGTGGGACACGTCGGCACCTCCTCGTCTTTGTGGGCCCGCGCCGAGGGGCCAATCCTCAGGCGCGAACAACACCCCGCATCACACGCGGGTGACGCCGGGCGCCCAATAGTGCGCCACTTCTAGGAATCGAATTGTGCGCCACTTCGGTGGCGACCGAGCCGGCTTCAGGCTCGTCGGTGGTGATCGACGAGAGGAGGCTGGGAGAGGTGGTGAGCGCGTTGGAGTGGGCGGAGATCAGGACTCTGGCGAGGGACGGCGTGTCGCAGCGGGAGATCGCCCGGCGGCTGGGGATCAACCGGCGGACGATCGCGCGGGCGTTGGCGACGGATGCCCCGCCGCGGTATGTGCGGGCGCCGGCGGGGTCGCAGTTGGACCCGTTGATGCCGGTGATCGAACGGGTGCTGCGCGACTGGCCGGAGATCAAGGCGCCGCGGTTGACCGAGATGCTGCGCGACGAGCACGACTATCAGGGGTCGGTCGATCTGGTCCGCCGCAAGCTCTCGTCGTTGCGTCCGCGCGAGGAACGGGCAGCGCAGCGGACGGGGTATCGGCCCGGGCAGGTGGTGCAGTTTGATTGGGGTGAGATGCCTTCCCGCCCGCGGATCGGCGGGGTCGAGCGGCGCGTCTATGCGCTGGTCGCGTCGCTGCCGTTCTGCGGCGCGCAGACCGCGCACTTCAGCTTCGACATGACCCTGGAGGCGTTCTTGGAGGGCCATGTCCGGGTGTTCGACTGGCTGGGCGGGGTCCCGCGCGAGTGTGTGTATGACAACCTGCGGACCGCGGTCGCCAAGCGCGACAGCCGCCAGGTGGTCCGCTGGAACCCGCGGTTCTTGCACCTGCGCGGCCACTACGCGTTTCATTCCACGGCGTGCACGCCGCAGACGCCGCGGGAGAAGGGGTCGGTCGAGGGCGCGGTCCGGTATTTGAAGACCGGGTTCTGGCCGGCCCGCCGTTTCCAGACGCTGTCTGAGCTTGACAGGGTGTATGGCGACTGGCGAGACCGGGTCGCGCACCGCCGCCGGCACGCCACCGGGCAGTTCGTCGTCTCAGACCGTCTGATCGAGGACCGGGCCGGGCTACGACCGTTACCACCAACCAGCTTTGACTTCTCGCTGTGCCGGACGGTGCGGGTCCCGACCGACGGCTACTTGCGCCACGGCGCGTGCTTCTACCGCGCCCCGATCGAGCTGATCCACCAGCGCGTCGAGCTGCACGCCTCCCGCGATCAGGTCTGGGTCTGCTGGCGCGGACAGGAGATCGTCCGCTACCCCCGGTCCTATCGGCCCGGGCTGTGGATCCCCGAACCGAAGATGCGACCCGAACCACCACCGCCACCAGCGATGCTCGTCGCGGCCGACGCTCCACACATCCAGGCGCCGGAGCTCGCGCACTACGCGGAGTTGTGCGCATGAGCTCCGCGAACCAGTCGAAGGCCGGGGAGCGGCTGCCCTATCTGCTGTCGGCGCTCAAGACACCCCGGATCGCTGAACGGCTCGCTCAGACTGCCGAGCGAGCCCGTGAAGAGCAGTGGCCCTATGAGCAGTTTCTCGAGACCCTGTGTGAGGCCGAGGTGTTCGCCCGCGAAGCGTCGGGTGCGCGGCAGCGCACCCGGTCAGCCGGCTTCCCGGCGCACAAGACACTGGAGGACTTCGACTTCACCGCTCAACCCTCCGCCGAGCGTCCGCTGGTGATGCATCTCGCGCAGCTGGCCTGGGTCGAGGAGCACGCCAACGTCTGCCTGATCGGCCCGCCGGGCACCGGGAAAAGTCACCTCGCTATCGCGTTGGGGATCAAAGCCTGCCAGCACGGCCACCGGGTCGCGTTCGCCACCGCCCAGCAATGGGTCAGCCGCCTCGAGGAAGCCCAGGAACGCAACACCCTGGACCAAGAACTCCGACGCCTGGAGCGCTACCAGCTGCTGATCGTCGACGAGGTCGGCTACCTCCCGCTCGAACGCCAGGCCGCCAACCTGCTGTTCGCCCTGGTCTCGCGCCGCTACGAGCGCGGGTCGATCGTCATCACCTCAAACCGCGGGTTCGAAGCCTGGGGCGAGATCCTCGGCGACGCGATGGTCGCCGCCGCGCTGATCGACCGGCTCGTGCACCACGCCACCATGGTCACCCTCAAAGGCAAGAGCTACCGCCTACGCGAACGCGGCACCGCACCCGCGTCCGCTGCCCGACCCGCGCCAGCCCAAAAGTGACCCCCCTTGATCCGACGCGCCGGCGGCATCTCACTCCGCTCGCCTACGGCTCGCTCCGCGAGAAGCCGCCGCACCCACCCCCTCAACCGGCCTAGTTCTCGACCGGCACGTGGTGCACTTTTCGGTTCCTGAAACCGGCGCACTTTTCGGCTCCTGTTGACAGCGGGGGGTGCCGACTCCGTTCGACATCACCACAGCCGACCCGTCCATAGGGTCTTGACGGGCGCGACGCCGATGCGACAATCCTGGCGAGTCCGGGAGGGATCGCTCAGGATGTCGGCCTCGTGACGCGCGGTCGGAAACGATCGGGTCGTCGCTGCACGACTCGTCCGCCGGGCCCACGAGCCGATGATCGCGTTCGCTGCGACGTTCGCCCACTCATCGCGCGTGGGTAACGAAAATCGTCGCGGTGCGGACGTGGGCCGAGTCGCGGAGCACACCATGAACGCCCACCGGGCAGGGTTGCTAATGAGCTGAGCTCCGAGCCGAGGGCACGACCGATCGACGGCCGGGTCGAGCGTTACCGTTGGTCGTACGCGCTCGCTTTTCGACACGCTCGGGCTGCTGATTGCAGCCGATGAGGCTCAAGGCGACCCACAGACGTGGGTGATGTCCCAGGCTGGCGGCATGGGCCCCCGCGCGTGGGCTAGTCGGTGGCTGGGCGGACCATGAGGAGGTCCCATCAGAGCACACGATCGACGAGCTCGCCGAACGCGGTTTTGTGCGAATGCTGTCGATCAACGGCAACGGGCGCACCTTCGCAGTCACCGAAGTTGGACGAGAGGCGTGGGTGAGACACCGGGCAGACGCAATCCTCGACGTGCGGGCGATCGATCTCACTTGGGACTCGACCCGCGCGACGCTCGAGCGCATCTACGCCCTCTATCGCTCTGCCCGTGGTCCAATGGGTGCGTCGGTCATACAGCTCACTCAGGACCCGGAGAGCGGTGCTGAAGCAGAGGCTCAGATCGACCACCTCGTCCGGGCCGGCTATCTCGATGTCGGTCGTAGTAGCGCTGCCGGGCCGACTCACGTGCGAGCGACGGAGCTCACGCTGCAGATGCTCGATGGCTGGCCCGGAAGCCTCGGCGAGGAAGCGCTACGTGGGCTCGTAGCGGCGCTGAATGCCGAGATTGAGAACACGACTGATAACGACAAGCGCTCGAAGCTCATCCAGGTCCGTGACCGGCTCCGCGGCGTCGCTCGTGACCTCGTCCTGACGTATCTGCGGGGCGACGTCCAAGCGCTGCCACACCACCTCCCGCATCTCTGAGAGGTCCCGTCTGCTCGGCCGCTTTGGGTGGACACGACGTGGTCGTCACGTTGACCGGACGTCTGCTTCCGCTCGGGATGAGACCTCATTCAACGGAAAGCGGTCGCCGGGACGGAGCGCGGGCAGGCGATCGGATTGCCGCCGCGACAGCCATCGTCGACTCTCGGCAAACGCACGAGTCCTTCGGCGACACGTCGATCGCGAGGGACGCGCTGACCACGTCATCCTGGACGTCGGAGCCAGCCGGCCAAGTTGTACATCCGAGATCGCCCTCGTCCTCAAAGAAATATCTCTGGATTACGTCGGTCGCTGGACTGCTCCATCTCGTCGAGAGGAGCACTGTCCGTGTCTCGACTGAGAGTTCCCCTGCGGCGACAGAGGAGGAGCGACAGAGGAGGAGCGAGGCCTCGGCGCCGCCGGCTTCCGCTTTGACCCGATCGTTTGCTGCGGAGATGCTAACAGGCGGGCCGGCACGTGCTCGCTTTCCGCGCAAAGCGGATCCCCAGATTTAAGGCGCGCGGTAACGCGGGCAGCGAAACGAGGCCCGGCTGCTCGCCGATTGTCCCTCACGCGAGCGGAAAATGGGCCCGGGGAGAAGCGAACATGCGCCGCGCGCGAGGCAGGCCCGGGTGCAGACCAGGGTCTTCACGGGCGCGACGCGCCGGGCAGACGAGCAGGCTGGGCGCCGTCACCCAAACCGAGGAGATCCACATGTCTGCCACCGCCGAGCAGTCGCGCGCGACGGCGATTCGCTCATTCCACGTTGAATTCCCAGAAGACGCCTTGGAGGACCTGCGCCGCCGCATCGCAGCCGTGCGGTGGCCGACGAAGGAGCTCGTCGAGGATCGCTCCCAAGGGGTGCAACTGGCGACGATAAGGGCGCTCGCGGAGTACTGGGTGAACGATTACGACTGGCGCCGGTGCGAGGCGCGGCTGAACGCGCTACCGCAGTCCAAGACCGAGATCGACGGGGTCGACGTCCACTTCATCCACGTGAAGTCGCGGCACGACGAGGCATTGCCGCTGATCATGACTCACGGCTGGCCCGGCTCGGTGATCGAGCTGCTCGAAACCATCGGCCCGCTGACTGACCCGACCAAGCATGGCGGGCGCGCGGAGGACGCGTTTGACCTCGTGCTGCCGTCCCTACCCGGTTACGGCTTCTCCGCCGAGCCGGCCGAGGTCGGCTGGGACCTGTTCCGGACCGCACGGGCCTGGGCCGAGCTCATGCGCCGTCTCGGCTACACCAGCTATGTCGCCCAGGGCGGCGACGTCGGCGCCGGCGTCACCGACGCGATGAGCCGCCAAGCGCCCGAGGGCCTGATCGGCGTCCACACGAACCTGCTCGTGCCGGCGCTGAACGACCCCGCGGCCCTGCCGGCCGACACCGAGCAGGAAAAGGCGGCGCTCGCCGCGATCAAGACGTTCCAGACGAGCGGCAACGCATACCTCGTGGAGCAGTCCACCAGGCCCCAGACCATCGGCTACGCGCTGCTGGACTCCCCCGTCGCACTCGCGGCCTGGATGGTGGACCACGACACCGACGCCTACTACAAGATCACGAGCGCCTTCACCGACGACAAGCCGTCGGGCAACCTCACCCGCGACCACATCCTCGACAATGTCACGACCTACTGGCTGACCGGCACCGGCGCTTCGGCAGCCCGGTCCTACTGGGAGGCCTACGGGCCAGACGCGCCGGCTGCGCTCCAGAAGCCTCTGCCGGCGTCCTCGATCCCGTTCGGCTTCACGACGTTCCCGGGCGAGATCTGGCCGTCGCCGCGCAGCTGGGTCGAGGCGTCCTACCCGAACGTCGCGTACTACAACGAGGTCGACAAGGGTGGCCACTTCGCCGCGTGGGAGGAGCCCGAGCTCTTCAGCAGCGAGATGCGCGCGGCGTTCAAGTCGCTGCGCTGAACGCAGCCGACACCAGCGCCACGATCGACACAACCGCCGAGATCCGCCCGTTCAGCCTCAACAACGGCCGGCCCCGGGCAGGCGTGCCGGCCCGACTGCGTAGCCGACTTCGGGACCACCCTCCACAGCTCTCAGCTGATCGCGCTACTCGAAGACGTTGCCGATCGCGCACCAATCCAGATCTACTCAAGACCGGTCGTAGCGTTGCGACAACTTGGCGGCTCGGCATCCTGATCGGTGCGCGTGCTGATATCAGCATGTGCCTGGTTCTGCTTCCCGCGCGCGAAGGAGGACGGCCAGCCTCTGGGCTGACAGGCGCGTTCGGGCATCAAAGCGGGTCCGGACGCGGACGATGGCTCGTGTGGCCGGAGCGCTCGTCCGGCGCCGGAGATTCGCCACGACCTGAGACCAGGACCTCGGGCTCGGGTTGTGCACGTGGGACTTACCGCACGCTCGCGCTGACGATCGAGGCCGCGGCGATGGCTCGAGTGCCGCTGGCCGGAACCAAGGTTCTGGCCGCCAAAACCAGGACCCCGGTCAGACCCCGATCGAGCTGGCAGAAATGCCGCGATTCATGGGTGGGTGTCTGAACCAGCGTTGGGTATCTCTCGGGCGGATGTGCCGGTCGCGTGATGTCGGTGGCGGTGGCTTCGCCGTACATCGGAACGTAGAGCCGATGATCCCGACCGGGACTCGTCGGGACCGGTAGACTCGATCGCTGGCGATGGACCAGCGCCTTCCACGACCTGCGCAGCACCCGGGTCTGCGCGGACGGGCCAACGAGTGCGCGTTGCTCGATGACTTGGTGGGGGCGATTCGTCGCGGCGAAAGTCGGAGCCTGGTGCTGCGGGGTGAGGCTGGGATCGGGAAGACGGCGCTGCTTGAGTACCTGGTCGCGTCGGCGTCGGATCTGACGGTTTTGCGTGCGGCCGGGGTGGAGTCCGATATGGAGCTGGCGTATGCGGGTCTTCATCAGTTGTGCGCGCCGTTGCTTGACCGGCTCGGGAGGTTGCCCGGGCCGCAGCGGCAGGCGCTGGAGATTGTGTTCGGGCTGAGCACCGGGGCGGCCCCGGATCGGTTCCTCGTCGGCTTGGCGCTCTTGAGTTTGCTCTCCGAGGCGGCGGATGGCGGGCCGGTGTTGTGTGTCGTGGATGACGCGCAGTGGCTGGATCAGGCCTCCGCGCTGACGTTGGCGTTTGTCGCGCGTCGGCTGTTGGCGGAGCCGGTCGGTATCCTGTTTGCCGCGCGGGAGCCAGGGGAGGAGCTTCGGCAGTTCTCTGAGTTCGAGGTGCTTGGCTTGCGCAATGGTGACGCCCGGGCGCTGCTGGGGTCGGCCGTGCGGTTCATGCTGGATGAGCGGGTGCGTGACCGGATCATCGCGGAGATGCGCGGCAATCCGCTGGCGTTGATCGAGCTCCCGCGCGGGTTGTCGGCGACGCAGTTGGCTGGTGGCTTTGGTCTGCTCGGGGCTGCGGCGCTGACGGGACGGATCGAGCAGAGCTTCGTGGCGCGACTGAAGGAGCTCCCGGACGACGCGCGGGTGCTGTTGCTGGTGGCGGCGGCTGACCCGGTCGGCGATCCGTTGTTGTTGTGGCGCGCGGCGGAGCGGCTTGGGATCGGTCCGGTGGCCGCGGAGGGGCCGGTGGCGGATGGGCTGCTCGCGATCGGTGAGCACGTGACGTTTCGCCATCCGTTGGTGCGCTCGGCGGTGTACCGATCAGCGGCGCAAGACCAGCGTCGGGCCGCGCATCTGGCGTTGGCGGAGGCGACCGATCGGGAGGTCGACCCGGACCGGCGTGCCTGGCATCTGGCCGCAGCAGCGCCTGGCCCAGATGAGATGGTTGCCGTGGAGCTCGAGCGCTCGGCCGGCCGGGCGCAGGCGCGCGGCGGGCTCGCCGCCGCCGCAGCGTTCCTGCAACGCGCGGTCGAACTGACCCCGCAGCCGGCCAAGCGGTCAGAGCGCGCGCTCGCCGCGGCGCAAGTCAGCGTGCAGGCCGGAGCGTTCGATGCAGCGCTCAGTCTGCTGGCCACCGCGGAGGGCGGGCGGCTGGACGCGCTTCAGCGCGCCCGGATCGACCTGGTGCGCGGGCAAATCGCGTTTGCCACGAGTTTCGGAAGTGACGCGGCGTCGCTGCTGCTGGCGGCGGCCAGGCAGCTCGAGCCGCTCAACCTCGACTTGGCTCGCGAGACCTATCTGGACGCGTGGGCCGCGGCGATGTTCGCAGACCACCTGGCAGGTCGCGCCAACGTCGCGGACGTCTCGCGGGCCGCCAGCGCGGCCGCCCCGCGGGCGGATCCACCGCGCCCGTCGGATCTGCTGCTCGATGGTCTTGCCCGTCTGATCACCGAGGACCGCGCAGCAGCAGCCCCGACACTGGAGCAGGCAGCGGCCGCGTTTGCAGCCGATACGCTCTCAGCGGAGGCAGGGCTCAGGTGGGGCTGGCTGGCCACGGTCGCGCCGATCATGCGGTGGGACTTCGACGGGTGGCTTTCGATCGTCGCCCGGGGGGTCCAGCTCGCCCGCGACGCGGGCGCGCTCGCAGTGCTTCCGATAGTTCTAACTAGCCAGTGCATGTGGGCTGTGTGGACCGGAGAGTTTGCGACAGCGGCTTCGCTGATCGCCGAGGCCGATGCGATCACGGAGGCGACCGAGACTCGTTTCGCGCCGTACGGCACCCTGCTGCTAGGCGCGTTCCGGGGCCGAGAGGCCAATGTCTCCGAAAAGATCGCGACGATGATCAACAGTGCCACGGCCGAGGGTCAGGGAATCGGAGTGCAAATCGGAAAGTGGGTCGCCGCAATCCTCTACAACGGCCTCGGCCGCTACGACGAGGCACTGATCGCGGCCCGACAGGCGAGCGAGATCATCCCTGAGCTGTACATCTCTACCTGGGCCCTGCCCGAGCTGATCGAGGCCGCCACGAGGACCGACCAGATGGCTCCCGCCGTCGAGGCGCTACAGCGGCTGGAGACCGAGACGAGCATCGCTGACAGCGATTGGGGGTTGGGAATCCAGGCACGGGCGCGCGCCCTGGTGAGCGACGGCGACCAGGCCGAACGCTCCTACACGGAAGCGATCCAGCGACTCGACCGCACGCGCTTGCGGCCGGAGCTCGCGCGTGCGCACCTGCTCTACGGAGAGTGGCTGCGCCGCGAAGGTCGCCGGGTCGACGCGCGAGCGCAGCTGCGGACGGCGTACGAACAGTTCACGACGATCGGGATGGAAGCGTTCGGCGAGCGCGCGCGCACCGAGCTCCTCGCGACCGGCGAGAAGGTGCGGAAACGAAGCGCAGAGACCCGCGACGATCTGACCGACCAGGAGCGGCAGATCGCACGACTGGCCCGCGACGGCCTGACCAACCCGGAGATCGGGGCCCGTCTCTTCCTCAGCCCGCGCACCGTCGAATGGCACCTGCGTAAGGTGTTCGGGAAGCTGGGGATCCGTTCGCGCCGTGGGCTGCGCGACGCGTTAGCGGAGTCCGATCCCGTCCCTGCCTGAGTGTGAGCGCCGTCGATCCTCGGCATGGCAATGTTTGTGTGGGGCAGCACCGAGGGGTGGGGTACGAACGGAGTAACTCCGGCGCGGACGGCTGACGGCTTGCAGTGGATGGGTGGCGGATCGGGGAGCGCACTCGTTGCGGTCGGCCGGCGCTCGACCGGCTAAGGGCCGCGCCCGTGGGAGCATCCGTCATCATCGTCGGCCAAGACCGGTCCTGCATATGCCCGGGAGGTGCGGGCGCCGTGAGAGATCAACCAGGAGGAGCACGATGGCCGATTCCTATGACGCCGCGCTGGAGCTGGCCGGGGAACTGCTCGGCAAGCCGCTCGAGCTGCCGCTCGGCCCGGGAGAGCCCGACAGCGGTCACGACTTCCGTCGTCTCGCGACTCTGCACACCTTTGGCGACAGCTGGACACGCACCCGGCAGCTCGACACGCGGACGCGGAGTTTGATCTCGGTTGCGATTGCCGCGGCGCTCGGTACTCATGAGCCGTTGCGTGGACAGCTGCGCATCGCGCTGAACAACGGGGTGAGCAGAGAGGAGATCGTCGAGCTCTTCATTCACCTCGAGGCATATGCCGGCGCCGCCCGCGCTTTCGACTCGTACCAGATTGCGGCCGCCGTGTTCGCGGAGCGCAGCTGATTAACGCACAGCACGCCGCGTTGTGCGTTGCCCTTCACCGCCAGCCGCCCCGGCCTGTTCATCGGCGAGATCGGTCGGAAAGCTGATGGCGCCGCGCGATCAGGCCGGAGTTCGATTCGACGGACCCGATCTGCCGGGGGCGTTGGCGACCCGTGGCGTTTGTTGGAGTTCGATCTCAGAAATGGCCCAGGCCGCGTTGCACCTCCGCTTGGGCGCTGCCCGAGCTCGTGGAGGCCGCCGCCCGCACCGATCGTCTGCAGCTCGCCGCCGACACCGTCGACCGCTTCGTTGTGGCCACGCAGGCCAACCGCACTGACTGGGCGCTGGGAATCGAGGCGCGTTCACGCGCGCTGGTCCAGGAGGGCGACCCGGCCCCGGACCTATACCGCGAGGCGGTCGATCGCCTGAGCCGCACCCGCCTCCGTCCCGAGCTCGCCCGGGCGCATCTTCTCTACGGCGAATGGCTGCGCCGCCAGAAACGCCGCATCGATGCGCGCGACCAGCTCCGCACCCCCCACGACATGTTCACCGAAATCGGGAGGCTCGCGTTCGCCGAACGCGCCGTCCACGAGCTGCGGACGACGGGCGAGACCGTCCGCAAGCGACAAGACGCAACACGCGATGACCTCACGCCGTAAGAGGAACTGATCGCGCGTCTCGCTCTGGAAGGACGCACCAACCCAGAGATCGGCGCGCAGCTGTTCCTCAGCCCTCGCACCGTCGAGTGGCACTTGCGCAAGGTGTTCACAAAGCTCGGCATCACCTCACGCAGAGGACTGCAGAGCGCGTTACCCGGATTAGCCGCCATCGCCAGTCGGGATTGACGCCGCGGTTCGGAGGCGTCGCGTTCCCAGCCGCCGGCGCACGTCCGTTTTCCCGGGTACGGACCAGTGACCTCCCGGGCGCGATAGGCGGTGGCGGGGTCGAGAGTTGGTGGCGTTGATCTCTCTCCTGAAGGGAAGCCCGCCGTGTCATCGGTATATGAGGGCCTCGAGCATCGGTTGGCGGCGGTGGCCACGACGGTTGGGCCTGGCCCGCTGCTGGATTGGCGGGTGTCGCGCTGTAACGCTGGCCAATGCGGAGTTTCTGACCCACTGCCAGCTGGCCGCGCTCGGCGCTGGCCATCTCCTCTGGGAGGGAGCAACCGACACGTTCGGGCAGCTGCTCGACGAATGGATCGATGAGCACAACCCAACCCCCCGGAGGTTGCCGATGACCAGCACCACCACCAGTGACTCCGTTTCCTCGACGCCCGCGGCCACACAGGTTGCTCTGCGACTCGAGGTCGTCATGCTGCCCGTCGCCGATGTCGATCAGGCCAAGTCCTCTTATGCCGGTCCCGGCTGGGGCCAGGACGCCGACTTGACCCTCGATGAGAACGACCGGGTGGTGCCGTTCACCCCGCCGGGCTCACCGGCCTCGGTTATCTTCGGAACAGGCGTCACGGCTATGGCGCCCGGGTCGGCGCTGCTCACGTTCCGGAAGTCCGAATCGAAGCCGAGGCGATCGCCGCCGCCGCGCGGCGGCTGGTCAAACTCGGGCCACAGCTCAACACCAAGGCGGACGCTGCCACGAGTTGATCGCTCGGGCAGCTCCCCGCTCTCGGCGCCTACTGACCTGTGGGGGTGTGGCCGTCCGGGAATACTTCGCTGAGCCGCCCGGTGTGGACGTCATAGACGAATCCTCTGACGGGAACGTCCGACGAGATCCACGGATGTGACCTGGCCTTCTGAATCTGCTCCTTGGTGTTCTCCTCGGCGTCGGTGAAGCTGTAGAACCTGGCTGGCGCGATCGGTGAGGAGCCGGTCTCCTTACGGAGCTTCTCCTCGAACTCGCTGTCGGTGAACAGGGTCAACCCGCACTCGTTGTGGTTGATGATCATGATCTCCCGGCTGCCGAGCAGCCGGGTGGAGAGGACGAGCGACCGGATCGTGTCGTCGTCGATCACGGTGCCGAAGTTCCTGATCATGTCGACGTCAGCGTCGTCGAGGCCGAGCATCTCTTTGATGTTGCTCAGCCGGGGATCTGCGCAGGTGACGATGGCGATCTTCGGTTTCGGCGGTCCCGCATTTGTGGCATCGAAGTCATTGGCGATGGTCGCATTGGCGATCAGCGCCTCGTCGATGATGCTCATGACTCTTGCTCCTTCTCTCTTGTTGACTTGACCTTTGATGGGTGGGGCTTGCGTTGCTGCGATCAGACAGGGAGTTCCGCCCCGGCCTGCTCGGCCACCATGTACGCGGCGTACCAGTCGGGCCAGTTGGCGTCCGCCTTGCCGGTGCGCTTCTCGTGCTCGCCGTGGGCAGCCTCCACTCGCCGCAAGGCGCTGGCCAGATCGCCGGCTGACGCGAAGGTCGTCACCGCCGGATCCACACGGCCGGGGAGGCGGCTCGTGACTTCCTGTAAGAGCCAAGCGTTGCCATCGGGGTCGATGAACGAGGCGAACGAAGCATAGGTAGCGCGATTTGGTGCGAGGCCGATGAGGCGAGTGTTCGCCTCCGGATGGAACCGAGCGCCTGCGGCCCCTTCGTGGAACACCTCGCTGACCTCGACACCGCGGGCGAGGAGATCGTCGCGCGCCGTCTCGATGTCGGAGACGGTCAGATAGAGACCCTGGACCGAGCCGGGCGCCGCCGACGTGAGGCTCGTGCCGAATTGGATCGAGCACCCGGAGCCTGTGGACGTGAACTGCACCAAGCGGAAGTCGTCGCCGGCGCTCACATCGGCATCGAACCTCCAGCCGAGGCTTCCGTAGAAATCCTTCGCGCGGTCGACGTCAGAGACCGGGATGACGACAACCTCCAGGTTGGCATCGACGCCGCTCGCGCCATCGAGCTGGCGTGCATCCCGGCTCGTCACATCAGTGCTGCTCATGGTTGACCTCCATCGCTTGTGTTCTGGAGTTGGGCTTCAGGTGCGAGACGAGTTCGGCCACGATGTCCGCAGCTGGCTGTGGCTGGTTGGCGAGCGCAACGCTCTGTCCGGCCCCCAGCGACACCGCCTCGACCTCGCCGGTCGTTCCGACCATCGGGGCCGCGGTCGAATATCGAACGATTGGTTCGCCCGAAAACGGGCGGTCGGTGAGGGCTGCCGTTTGACCCACCACGTCTGCGGCCTCATCGGACCACGACAGTCCCAGGGTGCCGAGGCCGGCATTTGAGACCGCGGCGGGCAGCCGAGGATCCGCCGACAGCGGCGCCTCGACGATCGGGCGTTCGATCCCCAGCAACGCGCAGACCGGCGTGTAGGTACTCATCAGGGCGACCCCCTTCTGGCGCCCGCGGCGCCTCTCGACTTGACTCGATGTGGACCCGTCCGTGGGCTGTCTGGTTGGGGAACTCGGGCTCGCAGGAACGTCGCGATCTGCTCGGTGGCCTGGGCTGCCTCGGGGGCGCCGAGTTGAGTTGATAGACGTGGGGCAGGCCCTCGCCGATTTGCAGGGTGACGTCGACCCCGGCTCGCGCGGCTGCTCTGGCTAGTCGTTCGGAATCGCTGAGCAGCAGGTCGGCCGTGCCGACCTGCACAAGCAGCGGCGGAAGCCCGGAGAATGAGGCGAACAACGGCGACGCCAGCGGCGTCTTCGGGTCAGCCCCGGCCAGGTAGCCGGAGGCGAACTGAGACAGCATCGCGGGGGTGGAGATCGGATCCTGATCGGCGCGCTCGGTCATCGAGGCCCCGGAGCCGGTCAGATCCACCGTTGGGGACATCAGGACGCCGGCCGCAGGCAACGGCTCCCCGGCGTCACGTGCGGCCACGAGCAGGGCGACGGCGAGCCCTCCGCCGGCGGAGTCGCCGGCGACCGCTATTGATCTTGCGCTCAGGCCCTGGGCTGCGCGAAGCCAGCCCCATGCGGCCAGCACGTCGTCGATCGCCGCCGGGAAGGGATGCTCGGGGGCCAGGCGATATTCAGGGAACAGGACCCGCATCCCGCTGGCCCGTCCCAGCCGGGCGGCCAACTCGCCGTCGCTGCGTACCGACCCGAGCTCGTACCCTCCGCCGTGCAGGAACAGGAGCACCTGGCCGGCGTCCGCTCCCGGGGCGGTCAGCCAGTGCGCGGGCACCCCGCCAGCGGTCACCTCGCCGATCTGCACCTCGTCAGGTATTGGATGAAGTCGTGCTCCGGGGGTAAACGTGGCGCGGAGCTCTTCCAGTGTCGGCGCGGCCTGCCCCGCGCTGGCCTTCTGCCGATTCCTTAGTACCTCGATCACGTCCTGCATCGCCTGGCTTGGCATGTCGCTCACCGGGCCCGGCTGGCCAGTGACAGTGCGAAGCGGCCGTGCTCGTCGGTCATCCAGCGATCGAGGGTCAGTCCGGCGGCGGCGAGGTCGGCCCGCACCCGCTCAATCGTGAACTTGGCGCTGATCTCGGTCCGCAGCTCCTCGCCCTCGGCGAAGGCGACGTCCAGCGCGAGCGCGCCCACTCTCACGATCATCGCCCGCCGCGCCCGAAGCCGCATCTCGATCCACTCCTGATCGTGGTTGAAGAATGCAACGTGCTCGAACGCGTCGACGTCGAAGTCGCCATCGAGTTCGCGGTTGATCACGTGGAGCACGTTCCGGTTGAACTCCGCCGTGACGCCGAGTGAATCGTCGTAGGCGGCCTCGATCACCGCCGTGTCCTTGACCAGGTCGGTGCCGAGCAGCACGTGGTCGCCGTCACCGAGCAGCGAGGCGATCCCGCACAACAGCGCCCGCCGCGGCCGGGGGGCAAGGTTCCCGATCGTGCCGCCGAACAGTGCGACCAGCCGCCGCGCGCCGTTACGCTCGGGCACGCACGGGAGGTGATGCTCGAAGTCGCCGATGACGCCGTGAATGCGCAGACCGGCGTAGTCCCTGACCAGCTGTTCGGCGGCGCCCTGAACGACGCTCTCGGAGACGTCGAACGGGACGTACCGGCGTAGGGTGCCGGCCTGCGCCATCGCGTCGAGCAGCACACGCGCCTTGTCCGCGGCGCCCGAGCCGAGCTCGACGAGCTCGCCGGCGCCGGTCAGCGTGACGATCTCGGCGGCCCGCTCGCCCAGGATCGACGTCTCCGCACGGGTCGGGTAGTACTCGGGCAGCTCGCAGATCTGCTCAAACAGCTCCGAGCCGCGGCTGTCATAGAAGTGCTTGGCGGGCAGCTCCTTCAGCGACCGGGTGAGGCCATCCAGCACATCGTTGGCCAGCCGTTCATCGCTGTCGGTGAGCCATGACTGGATCGTGATCGGGTGGGTCTGCTGCAGCGCGGTCATACGTTCCTCGCGATTCGGATGCCGGAAAAGATCTGGCGGCGCTCCGGGAAGTCCCAGTTGCGAAACGCCCCGGTGATGACGCGCGCACCGGTCGCCCAGGAGCCCCCGCGCAGCACCTTGTGATCCGGGCCGAAGAACACCTCGGAGTACTCGCGGTAGGGGTGGGCGGAGAAGCCGGGGTAGCCGGTGAAGCTGCTGGACGTCCACTCCCAGGTATCGCCGATCATCCCCTCACAGCCACACGGCGAGATCCCGTCCGGATGCTCGGCGACGGGCCGGGGGCCGGTTGCGATCTGGTCGACGTTGGCGTCGATGCCGGGACGGACCGGCTCGTCGCCCCACGGCATGATCGAGGCGGTCTGCGGTTGCCGATCCCAGGTCGCCGCCTTCTCCCACTCCGCCTCGCTCGGGAGACGGGCACCGTGAGCGCGGGCGAAGGCGTCGGCCTCGAACCAGGAGACGTGAACCACGGGCCGGTCGGGGTGCAGCGGCTGCAGTCCGTCGATGTGCCACTCGCCGTCGAGGCCCTCGGTCCAGCCTCCTGGTCGGGTGATGTCGTGCTGCTCTTTCCACGCCCAGCCCTCGTTTGACCACCACTCGCGCCGCTCGTAGCCGCCGCCCTCGACGAACGTCAGATACGTGGCGTTGGTGATCGGCGAGCGCCCCATCAGGTAGCCGCGGACATCACTGCGATGACGCGGGCGCTCGTTGTCGTAGGCGAAGCCGTCCGCGGGGGCGCCGAGCGTGCACGGGCCGGCGGGGACCTCGACGAGCTCGAGGCCGGTCAGGAGGGCACTGGCCAGCGGGCCAGCGCCATCACCTTGGCGTGAACCCGGCAGCTCATAGCCGCGCAGCCGGGCCAGCGCGAGCGCCTGCAGCATCGTCTCGGTGTGCTGCAGCTCGTGGCGGATCACCAACTCGGCGATCACTCCGTCACCGGGGCCGCGCTGTTCGAGCACCTCGACGGTGCGGGCACGGACCTCGGCAAGGTACTCGTGCGCGTCCGCGGTGCGCAAGAAGGGCAGCGCGCCGCGGTCGGCACGCGGGGTCTCGAACGCGTCGTAGACGTCCATCAGATCGTCGCGCAGCAGCGGGCGCCCGCCGTAGCGGTGCGCCAGCCACAGGTCCTCGAACGCCGCGATGTGCCCGAGGTCCCAGACCAGCGGGCTCATCAGCGTCGAGTGGACGCGCTCAAGTTCCGCCTCGTCGATCGGCTCGACGAGTGCCAGGGTCCGCTCGCGCGTGTCAGCCAGAGCGTCGAGCAGGGGTTCGGTGGTGAGCATGGCTAGGCGCGAACGAGTGGCTGGCCGCCGTCGATCTGGTAGGTCGCTCCCGTCAGCGCCGTGTTGCTCATCAGGTGGATGGCGAGCGCTGCGACGTCATCCGGTTCCACGACGCGTCCGATCGGGAGCGTGGAGCGCAGCTGATCACGGCGCTTTTCGATGTCGCTGCCGAGCAGCGATGCCGATAGCGGCGTGTCGACGAAGCCGGCGCCGATCAGGTTGACGCGCAGCGGCGCGAGCTCCAGCGCCAGGCTGGCGGTCAGCACGGGGAGCGCGGCGGCGACCGTGGCCACGCACCCGGAGCCGACGCTCGGCTCCCCGGCCTCGGCGCTGATGAGCACCATTGACCCGTCCGGCCTCAGCGTGTCGACGGCGTTACGCGCGGTTTCGATCGCGAGGAGCAGGCGGTCGCTCAGCGCGTGGCGCAGATCGTCGAACGTTGTGTCGAGCAGGCGGCCATACTCCGGCGCGCCGGCGGTGACCATCACGTGGTCGATGCCCTTGGGCAGCCCGGAGAAGAATCGCGCGAGCTCGGCCCGACCAGTGGCGTCGAACGCAGCGAAGCTGACTGCGCCGACATCGGTCGCCGCGCGCTGGGTGGATTCGGCGTGAAGGCCGGTGAGGATCACGTCGGCGCCTTCGGCGCGGGCGCGTCGGGCGGTCGCCAACCCGATGCCGGAGCTGCCGCCGATGACCACGACGGTCTGTCCGAGCAGCTCAGGATCGCGGTGTGCAGGAGTTGTGGCTGTCGCGGTCATGGTTTAGTCCTCGCCCTCTGAGCCCAGTTGCCCGACGTAGTCACCGAGTCGATCTTCGACGCCCCCCGGTTCTTGGAGGCCCCGCTCGAGGAGGGTCTTGATGTTCTGCTGCGCTGCGGGCCGCTTGGCGGAGGCGAGAAAGGCGTCCCAGCCCGCTCGGATCTCGACGTCGGGCGGCAGGCTGGCGTCGTTCACTAGCCGCTTGGCGTTGGCGATCGCCCAGCTGTCAAACGAGGCGATCCGGGTGGCCAGTGCGTCGACGAACTCGTCGAGCTCGGCGTCCGGTAGCGCACGGTTCACATAGCCGAAGAGCTCGGCATCGGCGGCACGGATGTCGTCTGAGCCGAGGAGCACTTCGAGGGCGCGCTGGCGTCCCACGAGCCGTGGCAAACGCGCCATCGGGCCGCCGCCGGGGATCAAGCCTGTGCCCACTTCCCACTGCGACAGAAGCGCGTTCTCGCGGCTCGCGAAGCTCATGTCGCAGGCGAGCGAGAGCTCACTGCCGTTCCCGGTCGCGCGCCCCCGGATCAGCGCGATCGAGACGAACGGGGCGCGGGTCAGGCGGACCAGGACGTCCGGCCACGCCTCCAGGCCAGTCGGACCTTGCGGGATCCTGGTCAGGTCCTCGGGGTTGGCGAGAAAGTCCGAGTGATTCAAAAAGAAGCCAGTGACGGCGCTCTCGAACACCACCACCTTCACTTGGTCGTCGCTCTCGAGTGTCGTCAAGATCTCTCGGAAATCCACCACGATGCCCGGGTCCATCAGGTTGAGTGGAGGGTTGTCGAGGACGACACGACGGTACGCGTCGGTGACGCGGTTCAGCCTGACTCGCGCGGCGATCGTTGATGTCGACATAGCGCTCCTACTCCTGGCGTGGGAAGGACGGTGTGAGCGCCATGCTCGCGAGGGACGCGTCTGCTCGCGCCCGGGCAACGCCGGGTCAGGTCCCTGGTCTCGGGTCCCCGGGGCACTGACCAGGGACTCGATGGTCGGGGCCGGTCGCGGGCATTAGCGCGGTCGCCGTGCTTGCGCCTGCTACGAGGATGCACTCAAGTTCGCCAAGACCTATACGGCCGGTGCGCCAAAGCCGATCATCCACTACCAGTACCCGGGCTAGCGCTCGACGACATCCAGGTCGTTGGGGTCAACTCGCTTGACCCAAGTGGATCGCTGCCTGCGCGAGGGCGCCGTGCTGCCGCTCTACGACGCCGGCAGCGCCGTCGAGTCCACGGCGTGACGGCCGGCAGCGGCTTTGACCCGCGCGCAGTGATGGACAACAGGTTCATCGACTTCACAAAGGCCGTGGAGGGAATCGACACGATCCCGGCCCGACGGTCAAGGCACGCGCGACGGTGGCTGCCTGAGCTGTCCACCGGGGGACCGACCAGTGGTCTCACGGGCGCGAGCGCTCGAGCCGCGCGCAATGGTGGACGCAACGACTACCGGAGGCCCAGACTCATGGCCGAGTTCCCCGCACCCAAGACTGGGTTTGACGTAGCCCATTTCATCGTCGTCGCCGACGTCGAGCTCTACGCGCTTCTACAGCGAAGTGCTGGGCGGCGAGACGGTGCGCGCCGGCGGGCCGTCCTATGTCGCGCTGGCCAACAGCTGGATCATCATCAACGTGGGCCGGTGGTCCGACCCCCGACAAGCCGACGGTCGTCCTCGAGACCCCACCGCGCCCCGATCGGGCAAGCGCGTTCCTCAACCTCCGCGTGGCCGACGTGCAGGCGCTGTATGAAGAGTGGAGTGGCCGCGGCGCGGAGTTCCTCACATCCGCCGATCGAGCGGGAAGATGAGTCCGCTGCTACATCCGCGACGCCGATGGGCATCTGATCGAGGTCGGGCAGTCGAAGTGGCATGCCGATGTGTCCTGAGGAAAGCGCACACACCAGGGGATTCACGGGCGCGACATCTCGGCGAGCAAGTGAGTCTTGCGCTGCCTGGACCCCACGAGATTGGAGGTTTCCCGACTGGGTCCTCTGGCTCGCCGTCCACCTCTGGTACCTGATCGGGTTCCAGAACCGACTGACCGTCGCGATCGGTCGCGCAGTCAGTTTCGTCACGCGCGGGCGCGGAGCGCGCCTGATCACGGAGGCGCCGGGCGAAGACGGCTACCCGACCGGCACAAGAACTCTCGAGCACGACAACTCCAGGAACGAGGTTTTTATGAGCATTAGCGATGTGAACAACGGACTCCACCGCCCAGACGTTGAAGTAGGCGCGGCCGGAAACGTCGACTTGCGATTCTCAAGGAGATGGAATATGGAATTCCTCGTCGAGTTCAACATGACAGTCCCGCCCGGGATACCCGACGCGGAGGTCAGAGATAAGGAACAGGCCGAGGCGGCTGCCGCCGCCGAACTGGTTCGTCGCGGGCACCTCGTGCGACTGTGGAAGCCGTCCGCCGCGCCCGGCGAGGTTCGCATTGTCGGGCTCTACCGGGCTGACAGCGAGGAGCAGCTCGACGGCTTCCTGGGCGACCTGCCGCTCAACAGCTGGATGGAGATCACCGTCACGCCGCTGCAGCGGCACCCCAACGACCCTGTCCGGATGTGGACGTTGCCTCCTGGACTGCCCTCTCCTCAGATCATCGCGGTCTACCGGCTCGAGGCCCAGCTCGGAGACCCGGTCGAGCTCGGCGAAACCGCCGCCGGGCACCGGCGGATCGTGCCTCTGAGCGGTGGGGAGTTCATCGGACCGCAGATCAGCGGAAGCCTGATCCCGGGGACCAGCGCCGACTGGCAGACCGTGCTGGTTGACGTCCGCTACGTGCTGCAGACCGACTCGGGAGCCAACCTGTATGTCGAGTCGCACGGGATCCGCCACGGCAGCGCCGAGGTGCTCGCCCGCATCTCGCGCGGTGAGGACGTCGACGCGAGCGAGTACACGTTCCGTACGTCGACCCAGATCACGACGGCTTCGGGGGAGCTCGACTGGCTCAATAAGGGCGTGTTCGTGAGCGTCGCCGGTCGGCAGCCGGGAGGCGTCATCTACGAGACCTACCTGCTCGCGTGAACGGTCTCAGACATGTCTGACAGACCAAAGGTCGCGATCATCACCGGCGCCTCGCAGGGCATTGGAGCCGGCCTCGCCTCCGCATTCCGCGACGCCGGCTATGCGGTTGTCGGCACCGCACGGACGATCGAACCCAGCGAGGAGACCGACTTCGCCACCGTGGCTGGGGACATCGCCGATCCGGAGACGGCGGGCCGCGTCGTCACCTGCGCGCTTGAGCGGTTCGGGCGGATCGACGCGCTCGTCAACAACGCCGGGGTGTTCATCGGTAAGCGGTTCACCGAGTACACGGTTGAGGACTACGCGACGCTGGTCGCGGTCAACCTGACGGGGTTCTTCCACATCACTCAGCGCGCGATCCGGCAGATGGACACGCAAGGCACGGGACACGTGGTGAACGTCTCGACCAGCCTCGTCGACCACGCCCGCAGCGATTCGCCGGCAGCGCTCACCGCGCTGACCAAGGGCGGCCTCAATGCGGTCACTCGATCGCTAGCGATCGAGTACGCCGCCCGCAACGTGCGGGTCAACACGGTGGCGCTCGGCGTGATCGAGACCCCGACGCACCGCCCAGAGGAGTACGCCGGACTCGCCGGAATCCACCCGCTCGGCCGCGTGGGAACGATCACCGACGTCGTGGCCGGCGTCCTCTACCTGGAGCGCGCCACGTTCGTCACCGGCGAAACCCTCCACATCGACGGCGGTCAAGCCGCCGGGCATTAGTCAATGCTCGCCGCCCAGTTCGCGGGGAGGTTGTTGTCGGTCAACGTCGGCTTGCCGAAGGACGTGTCCTGGCAAGGCAGGACTGTCTTCACGGGGGTCTTCAAGGACTCTGTGAGCGGCCGCCGCCGGGTCGGCAGGCTCAACGTTGACGGCGATGGTCAAGGCGATCTGGCGGGGCACGGCGGAGAGCAACGTGCGGTGTTCGTCTACCAGATCGACTCGTACCGCTACTGGGAGCGCGAGCTTGGACGAAGCGACTTCGTGTACGGACAGTTCGGCGAGAACTTCACCGTGGACGGACTCGGCGACGACGAGGTGTGCATCGGCGATCGCTACCAGATCGGCAGCGCGATCTTCGAGGTAACGCAACCTCGAGTCACCTGTTATCGCGTAGGGATCCGCATGAATGATCCACGGATTCCCGCGTTGCTGGTCTCCCACCACCGCCCCGGCTTCTACTTCCGCGTGCTCCAAGAGGGCGAGGTACAAGCGCAAGACGAAATCATCAAGCTCTCCTCGGGACCCGAGCAGATGGCGGTCGCCGATGTCGACGCGCTGCTCTACCTCCCCGGACACACCCGCCAAGGACTGCTCCGAGCGCTCCGGATTCCCGCCCTCAGCCCCGGCTGGCAGGGCTCGTTCCGAGCTCTGCTGAACGAGGAACCCGGCAGCGGGAACGCCGGTCTCGCCGTCACGAGCCCGCCTCCCGCCTGGGCCGGCTTCCGAGAGTTGGCCGTCACCGCAATCACGCGCGAAAGCGACTCAGCGATCTCGATCCGCCTCGAGGACCCGACGGGCACTCCAGTGCCGGCGGCGCGTCCCGGGCAGTACCTCACGGTTCGACTCCAACCGGACAAGCAGCAGCGGGCGTTGCTGCGCAACTACTCGCTCTCCGGACCACCCAGTGCGGGCTACTACCGTGTCACCGTCAAGCGCGAACCCGGTGGCGCCGCCAGCGGCTATCTGCACACCCGTCTGACCGTCGGCGACCAGCTTGAGATCGCAGCGCCCCGCGGCACGTTCATTCTCGATGAGACACAGGCGCCCGTGCTGCTGATCAGCGCGGGGATCGGTGCGACCCCGGTCCTCGCCATGCTTCAAGCGCTGGCGCAGGAGCGCTCTGACCGGGAGATCTGGTGGCTGCACGGCGCCCGCAACAGCCGCGAGCACCCCTTCGCGGCTGAAGCTCGGACCCTCCTCGCCTCGCTGCCGAACGCACACGCCCACGTGTACTACAGCCGCCCCGGACCGGATGATGTCGAGGGCCGCGACTTTGACAGTGCAGGGCGTCTCACCGCGTTTGCGCTCGCGGAACTGAAGCCACCTCTCGGTGCTGAGGCTTACCTATGTGGGCCCACAGCCTTCATGGACGACATCAGCGCGGGTCTGGCCGCCTTGGGGTTCGATGCCTCCGGCATCCATACCGAACCGTTCGGGCCGGCAGCCAGCGTGACCCCAGGGATCGCAGCGAAGCCGGGGCCCGCGCCCCACCCACCTGCCGGGAAGCCCGGAGCCGGCCCGACGATCGCGTTCGCCCGCAGCAACCTCACGATCCCATGGAGCAGCGACTACGGCAACCTGCTCGAACTCGCCGAATCCTGCGACGTACCCGTTCGCTGGTCATGCCGCACCGGCGTCTGCCAGACCTGCGAGACGACGCTCATCGCAGGGAATGTCGATTACAGCCCCGACCCGGTTGAACCTCCCGCCGCCGGAAGCCTGCTGATCTGCTGCTCGCGACCCCACGACGACATCGTGCTCGACCTGTGACCGGCACGCCACTACCGGAAGGACACGAACGATGATCGGGATCTTCAGGTCCACCTCTAGCAATCGTGTCGAACAAGGCATCGACAACCGTCCCTTGGCGCCGGCGGGAGTCGCCGCCGGGCGGCCGGTCACCTCGCGCCTCACCAACGGCGTGCTAGGGCGCACTCTTGACTCGATCCCGCCGGCTGCCGGGGCCGAGGTGATGGGCACCGCAATCGTCTCGGTCGGCCTCTCGCTCGACGGGCAGGAAACGCTCTCGCGAGTCATCCTCGTGATCGGCGCTGCCATCTGGTTTTCGCTCGCCATGCTGCTCCCGCTGCGCGCTGCGCGCGACCCGGCAGCCTTCCGGGCTGACGCGCGTGCCCCGGCGGCCCTGACCGCCGCCGTCGCCACGGCCGTGCTCGGCACGCGGCTGACGTTGCTCGGCTGGGCGTGGGCGGGAATCGCGACGCTGGTGATCGCCTTGGCACTGTGGCTGGCGCTGCTCCGGCCGGTGTTGGCCGGCTGGAAGTCGCCGACCGTCGGTGTGTCGTTGCTGCTAGCGGTCTCCGCGGAATCGCTCGCCGTGCTTGCGGCCACGCTCGCGGCTCCAGAGCGCGCACACTGGCTCCTGATCGCAGCGCTCGTGCCGTTCGGGCTCGGGCTGGGGCTCTACGTGGTTGTCATCTCCCGCTTTGACCTCCAGCAGCTCGCGGTCGGCCGCGGCGATCATTGGATCACGGGTGGCGCGCTCGGGATCGCAGCACTCGCGGCCGCGAGGATCACCGCGGGCGCGAGGGCGCTCGGTATAGCCGGAATCAACGGGGCTTCGCTCGAGGACATCGCCATCGGGCTCTGGGTCCTGATGATGCTGTGGCTCCTGGTGCTGCTAATCGCCGAGGTACGGTGGCCGCGGCTTTCGGTAGGGCCTGCACGGTGGCCGACCGTGTTCCCGCTCGGGATGTACGCCGCCAGCAGCTTCGCCGTCGGAGCAGTTGCCCACGCGAGCGCGATCACGAGCTTCGCGCGCCTGTGGGTATGGGTCGGGCTCGCGTCATGGGCGATTGTCTTCGCGGCCATGATCGGGCGTGCGGTCAAGGTCATGCGCGGTCCGGGTCCGCCGGACGCCGGAACCCCGGCGCCGACCACTGAGCAGCTGCCGCACCCCGATCAACCTCTCGCCGCCTGAGGAACAGCAAACCCGCCCTCGCAGACGACGGTCCCAGCTTGGGATCGGTCGACGGCCGGGATCGGCTCAGCGAGCGCCGCGCGACTGGGAGCCCCGTTGAAGGGGTCGGCGAAGTACTGGGTCTCGTGCTTCACCAGACCGCCGGTCAGCTCCATGACGCTGACCGACTAAGGTCTAAGTCGGCGCTCCGTCATAGGTGATCACGCACTCGCTGACCCAGAGGTGATCCGGCGGACGGTGAAGTGGCGTTCGGCCGGCTGCCCGCCGCGCTGTACTGGATCCTTGACCGGCCGCTGAAGCGCTCGCCGGACTGCCGACAGTCGAGGATCGCGTCTGCCGCGTAGATTGCGTGCTCGGTCTCGATGTCCCCGCGTTCGGACGCATCCCAGTGCTGCTGGATCCGGGCGCGGGTTTCGGCGTCACTGTCAACGGTGTTGACCCTTACCTCCGATGGTTGAGTCGGAACAGCGCTGGTTCGCCTCACGAGCTGCATGATGACCCTCACGTCACATGGTCGCCCCAGGGGTCCCCTGGCGGGAACACCGGTGACGGACGGATGAAGCCGCTACAGGCACGCGGAGCTCGCGCAAGTCATGTGGGGACGGAGCCTTATCGAACAACGCGTAGCCGGAGCCACGCTGTCAATACTGCGGCAAACAGGCGCAGTCAGCGCCCAGAGGCATGGCCGTAGCCAGATCAAGCGTGACAAAGAGACAGGTTCAGGCCAGGGATCGCCACAGTCGCGCGACCAGCGGCCTTGGCGGGCGATGGTGGCTGCCGACACGCGACCCGGCAGCGCGGACCAGATGAGCCAGACCGACATGAAGACTGACTACGACAGGCGTCCCGGGACGGGCGCGTGAGTCCGCGCCCCTGCGCAGTGTTGAAGGGTGTGCGAGGCGAACCCGGGTGGGCGACCAGGGCATGCACGGGCGCGACCGATCGCCCCAGGCGCGACTGTTGCATCACGCAAACCACCCTCGGAGGTCAACATGAGCAGCATCGGCTTAGGCAGCGACACAACGACCGGGGTCGCCAAGGCCACGGTGCTTTTCATCGTCACCGGTGCCACCTACTGGGTGATGAAAGACGGCACGAGGTACGCGACGGGTTACTGGGCCGAGGAATTCGCGAACCCCTACAAGATCCTCACGGACGCCGGCCACGAAGTCGTCGTGGCGACACCGAATGGCGTAACGCCCAACGTCGACATGATGAGCCTGCGGCCCGAGATGGTCGGCGGGAACGAGGAGGCGCTCGAGTTTGAGGCGATCATCCGTTCCGCCGAGGCGATGCGCCGACCGCTGCAGCTCTCAGACGTGCGTCTGGCAGACTACGACGCGGTGTACCTGCCGGGCGGCCACGGCCCAATGTCTGACCTGGCATGGGACGCTGACTGCGGGCGGCTACTGACGCAGCAGCTCGCCTCGGGCAACCCCTTGTTCATCGTCTGCCATGGCCCGGCCGCGATCCTCTCGACCAGGATTCATGGCGTCTCGCCTTTCCAGGGATACAGGATCACCTGCTTCACCGACGACGAGGAGCGGGCCGTTGGGGTGGCGCCCATGGCGCCCTGGCTGCTGGAGACCGAGCTGAAGGAGAAGATCGGGTTCGAGTTCAGCCGAGCCCCGATCTGGGAGCCATACATGGTCGAGGACCGCAACCTGGTCACCGGCCAGAACCCCGCCTCGGCCGCGGTCCTGGCCGAGCGGATGCTGGAGATCCTCGCTCGAGCAGGCGACCTCGTCAACCCATGAGCTAACGATCGTTCCGGAGAGCAGAAACCCCTGTGTTCACCGGGGTTTCCGCTTCGGCCGACGCTAAGTCGGTGCCGTCCTCCGAGCGAAGGCGTCAGCGGAACCGAACAACCATAATGTCATGCTTTATGTAGACCACAAACCAGTGGAGGTCCAGATGGCCGAGCTCCCGCTGCCCCCAGAGGGGATCGTATTGGCGCACTTCATCGTCTCCGACGACGTCGAGCGCTCCCGACGGTTCTATACCGACGTGCTCGGCGGCAGGCTGGCCTTTTCTGGAGATGTGACCTATGTTGCGCTGTCTAACAGCTGGATCATCATCAATGTCGGCGGCGGCCCGACCGACGACAAGCCGGCGGTGACCCTGGAGACACCACCTGATCCCGACCGGGTCAGCAGCTTTCTGAACATCCGCGTCAAGGACATCGAGGCTGTGTACGCCGAATGGAGCGCCAGGGGCGCGAATTTCCTGACGCCGCCCAAACAGCATCTCTACGAGACCCGTTGCTACATCCGCGACCCGGACGGTCATCTGATCGAAGTGGGGCAGACCACGGACCCAGACGGCGACTGGGTGCCGGCTCACTGGCCATCGAGTACGCCAGGCAGCGAGTCACAGGGGATTGTGCTGACCCGCTTCATCGTCTCGGACAACGTCGAGCGCTCCCGGCGGTTCTATACCGAAGTGCTCGGCGGCAGGGTCGTCTTCTCCGGAAAGCCGTCCGGAGAGCCGACCAACGTCGCACTATCCAACAGCTTCGTCGTCAGCAGCGTCGGCGGTGGCCCGACCGACGACAAGCCGGCGGTGACCCTGGAGACGCCACCTGATCCCGACCGGGTCAGCAGCTTCCTGAACATCCGCGTCAAGGACATCGAGGCTGTGTACGCCGAATGGAGCGCCAGGGGCGCGAATTTCCTGACACCGCCCAAACACCACCAGTACGAGATCCGCTGCTACATCCGCGACCCCGACGGTCATCTGATCGAAGTGGGGCAGACCACAGACCCAGACGGCGACTGGACGCCCGCTCACTGGCCATCGAGCACACCCGCCGAGGAGTCTCGCTGAACGCCGAGACCACGCAACCCAAGGCGCCTCGGCCCCTCCCCGGGGCGCCGGCCGCGACTCAGGAGTGCTGTAAATAGCACCCCACACGTATTTACAGCAGTTGTGGGACGCAACGGACCGGAGGTGGATGGCCGCCTGGCGTGAAAGCAGGTTCCGCGCCATCGTAGGCCTCCTTCGACTGAAGATCGCTGTCCTCCTCCTCGTTTCAGGCAGCGGCCTTCCAGTCAGACCGGCGTAGCTTGTGGAGCAGGAGCGGCGGGAGCAGGCCGACGAGCAGGGTCGCGCCGAGCAGCGCTAGTAGGTAGGGCGCCGTGGTGATGTGTCCTAGCTGGCTGGGCGGCAGCAGGCCGATCACGCAGGCGGCTGCGGAGGCGAGCGTGCCGATGACGCAGATCGCGAGCAGCGCGGGCGCCCGGTAGCCACGCGGGTGTCCCGGCTGTCGCCGCCGCAGATTGATCGCCGCGACGAACATCAGGACGTACATGATCAGGTAAACCTCTGTCGCAAGAGCAGCGAACACCCAGTAGGCGCGTGAGACTGCCGGCACCACGGCGTAGAGCAGTCCGATCAGGGTGACGATGAGTCCTTGGGCGACGAGTATGTGGAGTTGGACGCCGTTTGAGTTGAGTTCCTGGAGGTACCGTGGCAGGTAGCCACGCTCGCGAGCGATGTCAAGCAGGCCGGTGGAGGGGCCGGTGAGCCAGTCAAGCAGGCCGCTCAGGGACGCGACCACCAGCCCGACGGCGATGATCGGCGTGAGCACGTTCAGCCCGAAGTGGTCGAGCAGGCTCTTGAACGCCTGCATGACGCCCGCGGTGAAGCTGATGTGGCTGGCGGGGACCGCGACCGAGATCGCGAGCGTCGGGAGGATGAAGACGAGCAGGATCAGTACCACGGCCAGCAGGGTCGCTTTGGGGAACTCCCGCGGGGCATCGCGCAGTTCGTCGACGTGGACGGCGTTGACCTCGACCCCCGCGTAGAGAAAGAAGCTGTTGACGATGAGCGCGACGCTCGTCAGCCCGTGCCACGCCGGGAGCACGTGGTGGGTGTTCAGCGGCGCCGCTGAGGCGTTGCCCTGCAGGAGGTAGATCACGGCCAGGAGGATGAGAAGCAGGCCAGGGATCAGCGTTCCAATGAAGATTCCGTATGACGCCAGGCGGCCAGTGGAAAGCACCCCTCTGGCCGAGACCAGCACGGCCAACCAAAACAGGACGACGATCACCACGGTCGTATAGAGACCGCTATGCGCCAGGCCAGGCGCGAACACGTACGCCAACGTGCTCGCGACGTAGGCGAGCACGGCCGGGTAGTAGAAGGTCGTCTGGGCGAACTGACACCAGATGGCGACCAGGCCCATCCTGGGAGAAATCCCCTCCGACACCCAGTTGTAGACGCCGCCCGGCCACCCCGAGGCGAGCTCGGCCGACACGAGCGACGCCGGCAGCAGGAACACGATCGCGGGCACGACGTAGATCACTACTGACGCGAGACCGAGGACGGCCGTCGCAGGCGTGGCGCCGAGATCGCCCACCGACCCCAGGGTCAGTAACGCCATCGCCAACCAGGTGAGCGTCGCCTTCGACCCGGCCGGCGAACGAGCGCGCCGCCTGGCAGGGTGTGGACCTGGGTGCTCGGGTGTAGGTGCCATCCGTTTCAGGGGCTCAAGCGGTCCGCCGACCGACCGACACCTGAACGTCCAACCAAGCCGCGGGACGCGGCCGGATAACGATCGGGCCGCGATCGAGATCGGCGCCGTCGGCGCTCAGCTCGATCCCGAGCGCCTGGGTCAGCTTGCCCGGCCCCGAGCACAGCTCGCGGACAGACGCGAACCCGCGTCGCTCGCGCATGAGCTCGATCCCCTGGGTCGGCTCGAGCGCCCGAATCAGGACGCCCGCACCGACGCCCTCGGGCTCACACACTGCGTTCAGCAGCACGTGGACCCCGTAGGAGCGGTACAGGTACGCCCTCCCAGGCGGACCGAACGACGTTGCGGTGCGTGGCGTCAGGCCGACAAACGCGTGGGACGCCGGCTCGGAGTGGTCGTATGCCTCGCACTCGACGATCACCCCTGCGCAGCCGTCGCGGCGCACGACGCAGCCGATCAGGTCACGGGCCACCTCGACCACCGGGCGGTTGAAGAATGCCGGCTTCACCCGGACCTTGACCTCAGACTCAGGCCTTCCGTCCGGAACGCCGACCGTCGACTCGACGATGAACTGCATCCGTGTCCACCTTCAGGCGGACACAAGATGCTCGCCGCCATCGATGTCATACGTCCCGCCGGTGAGGGCCGTGTTGGTCATGATGTGGACGGCCAGCGACGGCGACGTCGGCGGGCTCGACCGCGCGGCCGATCGGGAGCGTGGAGCGGAGCTGATTGCGGCGGTTTTCGAGCGTATCGCCGAGCAACGACGCAGACAAGGGGGAGTCGATGAAGCCGGCGGCGATCTGGTTGACGCGGAGCAGCGCGAACTCGAGCGCCAGGCTGGCGATAAGCGCGGACATCGCGGCGGTGACGGCCGAGACGATCGTAAGGGCGGCGCCCGGGCGGCGGCCTTCGATGGCGCTCATGAACACCGGGGTGCCTCCCGGGTCTGACTTTGCCGCCGGCGTGCGGGTCACTTCGATTGTCTGCATCAGGCGCTCGCGGTTGCGGCCGGCGAGGATCACCTCGGCGCCCTCGGTGCGTGCCCGGCGGGCAGTCTCAAGCCCGACGCCGGAGCCGCCGCCGATAGCGACGACGGTTTGCCCGAGCGGTTGCGGTTCGCGCTGGCCCGGGGCGGTAATGGTTGCGGTCGGCATGATTCCTCCTCAGCTGGAGAGACTTGCCATTTGCGCCTCCATCGTTGTGACCGGTCCCGGCGTGTCGGCGATCTGCGTCCGCAGCGCCTGCAATGCCGCGTTGTAGATCCCGGAGAAGCTGGGGAAGGGCTGCATCGTGTCGCTCAGCACCTCGAGCGGCACGTGCGCGCGGATCGCCAGCGTCGCCTGCTGCGTCCACTCGCCGGCCTCGGGCCCGAGCGCGTAGGCGCCGGTCAGTCGCGCGCCGTCTGAGAGCAGCGTCAGGAACCCGTTGGATTTGGCGTAGGCGTGCGTGTAGGTGGCGGTCTTCGACAACGCCGACAGGGGTGCGGTGCCGCTGTACGGCGCTTCGACCGCCCCGACCGCCGCGGCCTGCGGATCGGTGTAGGTGACTCGCGGAACCGCTTCGTAGTTCGCAGGGTGCGGATCTCCCGCGATGTTCGCCGCGACCACGTCGCCCTCGTATTCGCCGACGTGGGTCAGCGGCCAGATCCCATTGACGTCGCCGATCGCCCACAGGCGCTCGCCCGCACGCAGATGGTCGTCAACCGGGATCCCGTGGGGGCCTGCCTGGACCGCGACCGTTTCCAGCCCGATCCCCTCGACGCGCGGGCGCCGGCCGGTGGCGATGAGCAGCCGGTCGCCACGGAGCTCGGTGCCGTCGTCGATCTGCAGCACGTACTCGTCTGCGTCCTGTCGCGCGCCGGTGGCGCGCTTCCCAAGCACCAGCTCGATTCCATCCCGGCGCAGCGCCTCGCCGAGCGCCTCGCCCAATGGCGCGGGCTCGCGGGGAACGACCCGGTCTGCGCCCTCGACGATTACCCCCTCCCCGCCGAGGCGTCGGACGACCTGCGCGAGCTCGACGCCCGCAGGCCCACCACCCAGCACGAGCAGGCGGCGCGGGACAGCCTTCATGCTCGTCGCCTCGCGGGTACCCCACAAGCCCTCGAGCTCACGGAGCCCGGGGATTGGAGGCACGACCGGATCGGCGCCGGTCGCCACGACGATGTGCTCCGCGGTATGCCGCACGCCGTCGACCTCGACGACGCCGGTGCCGGCCAGCCGGCCGGGACCCCGCAGCAGGTCGATGCCCCTCTCGGTCAGCCAACCCTCCTGGCCGGCGTCGGAATAGTTCGACACCATGACATCACGCCACGCGAGCGCTTCCTTCACATCGACCTCCGCGTTTGCGGCGGCCTCGCGGGCGCCCTGCACCGCCTCGCCGGGACGGAGCAGCGACTTCGACGGAATGCAAGCCCAGTAGGAGCACTCACCGCCGACCAGCTCCCGCTCGACCACTGCTACGCGCAGTCCACGCGCCGCCAGTGCACCGGCGCAGTGCTCCCCCGGTGCGCCACCGCCAAAGACGATCACGTCGTAATCGCTGCCGCCGCTGCTGCTGCTCATCTCAACCTCCGCAAAATCGGTTTAGGCAATAGCCTCGCGCTTGGGACAGCGCGTCGCGCCCGTGGAAGCCCTGGTAGGTGCCCTGGTCTGCCCACGCAGATGAACGGAAGCGGCTGGCCCACCCGCGGCCGACTGTCGCGGCAACCGCGGTCCTAAGCGTCGTAAGACGTCGGCACCATCTGGGGGGAGTGTTTGTTCCATCCGTGGAATGACGAGTAGTCGCCCGCGTCCCAGGCTTGGCGCAGCCCGGGTTTGCTGAGGTCCCAGTCCGGGCGGATTTCGCGGGTCACGGTGCGTAGGTCGTGCCAGAGATCCACGAATGAGGGACGTCCCCAGAACCAGTAGCCGTTGTAGATGCTGTGGATGACCAGCCCGGGCTTGAGCACGAGGGTGTGGGGGATCATCGGGTCGTGCTCGGGGTCGGTGTACTCCTGGATGTCGAGGTCCTTCTGGACCGTCCGCTCCGGGTCAGAGAGGAAGGGCCATGGGGCGCCCGTCGACAAGCGGAACTCCTGGCTCGAGTGATGGGTGTCGGTCGAGATGGTGGCGACCTTCGTGTAGGCCACGGCGATCTTGGGGTAGTTGGCGGCGAGCTCGAGGTGCTGCTGGTGCTCCTTGGGGCAATAGTTCCCGCGCGCGAGCGTGAGGATCAGGGGGTCCTCGCCCTGGATCTCGCTCAGCTTGCGGGCGACGTTCTCGTGATCGGGCAACTCGTAGTCGGGAAAGGCGCCGCCGGGGGCGATATCGCTGCGCATGATCTGCTCCTGTTCATAGTCGACGGGGTGACGAGAACGATGGCCGCCGGCCAGTCCCCTTCGCGCCCGTTGGTCCACGGGTCCGGGCCCCCGGTCCGCCGCACGGGTGTGGACCAGTCATGACCCGGGCGCGATCGGAGCGTTTCGGGTCCATATTGAGCCAAGTCAACCGGCGCCGCGGGCGCCAGAGAGGCGGACATCCGAATGAGTACCGAGACGAGTACCCGGACGCCGGTGTGCGAGTTGCTGGGGATTGACCACCCGATCGTCGAGGCGCCGGTGGCGGCCGATCCCCGGCTTCCCGCGGCGGTCTCCAATGCCGGCGGCCTCGGCACCCTGGGGCTGGGGTGGGCCGATGATGCTGGCGAGGTGGTTCGGGCCACGGCAGCGCTCACCGACCGGCCCTTTGCCGGCAACTTCGTTCTCGCCTTCGATCAGCACCGTCGAGTCGATCAGGCCCTTTCGGCCGGTCTGCGGGTCGCGTCGCTGTTCTGGGGCGACCCGCAGGACTATGTCGAGTTGGTGCACGACGCCGGGGGGCTCGTCATGCACACCGTTGGCAGCGTCGATGAAGCCCGCCGCGCGGTCGGATGCGGAGTAGACATCGTCGTGGCCCAGGGTTGGGAGGCTGGCGGGCACGTGTGGAGCGGCGTCGCGACGCTCCCCCTCGTCCCGGCCGTGGTCGACGCCGTCGCGCCGGTGCCGGTCATCGCGGCGGGTGGGATCGGCGACGCTCGCGGAGTCGCGGCCGTGCTCGCGCTCGGCGCGCAGGCCGCCCTGCTCGGCACGCGGTTCCTATTAGCGGACGAAATGCCGATTCACGAGGAATACCGACGCCGGCTGATCGCCGCGACCGAGACGGATGCCGAGTGGTACCACAACCTCTACGAGGTGGGATGGCCGGACACCTCGCATCGCGCCCTGCACAACTCAACGGCCGAGATGTGGGAGGCCGCGGGCCGGCCGGAGCCGGGGAGTCGGCCACGAGAGGGCGAAGTCGTAGCGCACTTCGCGTCGGCGGAAGCGATCGTTCGATATGAGCCCGCGCCGCCGATGGTGGGAACGACCGGTGAGGTCGAAGCGACCTCAATGTGGGCGGGACAAAGCGTCGCGCTCGCCAAACAGCGACAGCCCGCTGCGGAAATCGTGGCCGAACTCATCTCCCGCCTTTAGCCCCCAGCACCCAGATGAGCGTGCGGTGGCCCGAATGAAGAAGCGCCGCCCGGACAGGAGGGAAGCTCAGGATGGGCCCCGGTCGTGGGCACGCACCACGGTGGGCGTGTCCTCGGCGCGGAGAGGTCGAGCTCAGGGCCGCTGGCTCATGTGGGCAACTGCGGGGGTGCGGTAGATCTCGTGCCTGTCGCGCGGCGGATGGCGGCGCTCGGAGAGATGTATGAGATCGACAGCCGCGATGACGTTCAGCGCGCCGGCTGACCACAGGCCGAGCACGAGCAGTGGGTGGGCGAGGTCATGCCCGTGGAAGTAGACGACATCCCGCGCGCCGTGGACGATCGCCTTGATTGGAAGCCTGGGTGCAATCTGACGGAGGCCACCCGGCAAGAAGGCGACCGGCACTGACCCACCGGAGACCGCAACTTCCCCAGCTCCGCCGTAGCGCTGGCAGTCTCGGCCGATTCCGCTTACGCGGCGAGCAAGGGGCGCGGTAGAGTCCATCACGCGAGCGCTCACCCGCGAGCTATGCCAGCGCGATGTCACGGTCAACGCGGTTGCGATCGGGCCAGACACCCGGCAGCGCGGCGAACATCGCCAACCTCGTCGCATTCCTGGCTGGCCAGGACGGTCATTCGATCAACGGACAGGTGATTCGCCCAAACGGGGAAATCGCGTAAATGAAAACGCTTTCCAGACAACCAGTCGTTCCACGGGCGGAAAGGCAACTCCAACTGGTCGACCCCGCTAGACACTGCTGGAGAACGTGAGCTCCAACGTGCTGCACCACGGCCCGGCCTCCCCGCTGATCATCCAACCAGCCTCACGGCAGGACGGAAGCCGAGTACCGGGTTTACGCTTCCAGGCTCTAGCCCCGCTCGCTCCCGAACAGCTCGAGGAAGAACAGGAAGATGTTGAAGATGTCCAGGAAGATACTCGCCGCCATCGGGACCGAGCTGGACATGTCCGCCTGGCGCAGGCGGTTGAAGTCGAAGATCGTGTAGCCGCCGAAGATCACGATCCCCAGTACCGCGAAGATGACATTGGCGTGCGGGATGTCAACAAAGATGAGCACGACGCCGAACACGATCAACCCCACCAGCGCCCAGAAGAGAAACCGCACCCAGCTCGACAGGTCGCGCCGCGTGGCATAGCCGACTGCGGCCAGCCCCGCCACCGTCGCCGCGGTGGCGCCGGCGGCCTGCCACAGGGCGGCGGGGTCTCCCTTGGCGTACACGTGAATCACCGGGGCGACCGCGAGCCCGAGCGCCAGGCCTAATCCGAACAGGAGGCCGACGGCGAGCTGTTCACGGCCGCGCGCCGCGGCGAACTGGAGTCCGAAGATGCAGGCAAGGCCGGCGATGAAGAACAGGATCCACGTGCCGCCGGTGAGGTTGCGCCCGAGGTAAGCACCGAGCGAGGTGAGGCCGATCGTGACTGCAACCAGCCCCATCACTTGGCCAAACACAGTCCGTGCAGGGGCGCCAACGACTGTGCCCGGCCGGGCCAGCGTCAGGTCGCGAAAGCCGCGGCCGCGACCTGAGCCCCGGTCTGCAGCGGGGTCGCCGGAGGCGATATCACTTGCCATGGTCTGCTCCTGTCTTGCAATGAAAGATGCGCGGCGAACCATCGCTCGCCGCGCGTGCGCTCGCGCCCGTGGATGCCCGGGTCAGGTCCCTGGTTTGGCTGTGGCCCGGGGGCGCACCAGTCGATACCCGGGCGCGATCGCCGCCGCCCAAGTTCAGACTGGCGAGCAATCGACAAAGGAGAGCATGATGTCGACCAGCTCAGAGAGCAGGTCGCACTCCGCGAGTTCTGTAATCGTGGTTTTCGGACCGGTGGGCTGGTCGTTCTCGTAATCCAACCACGGAGGTCAGCATGAGCAGCACCGACCTGAGCAGTGAAACCCGGGCGGGGTCCTGCGCCTGCGCGCCGGAGATGGTCTTGGCCCACTTCATCGTCTCGGACGATATTGAGCGCTCTCGGCGCTTCTACACCGAAGTACTCGGCGGCAGGCTGGCCTTCTCCGGCCCCGGAGGACTGACCTACGTCGCGCTATCCAACAGCTGGATCATCATCAACGTCGGGGGCGCCCCGACGGACGACAAGCCTACGGTCACCCTGGAGACGCCGCGCGATCCCGACCGGGTCAGCAGCTTTCTGAATATCCGGGTCAAAGACATCGCGGCCGTGTACGCCGAATGGAGCGACCGTGGCGCTGAATTCCTGACGCCGCCCAAACAGCACCAGTACGAGATCCGCTGCTACATCCGCGATCCCGACGGACACATCATCGAAGTCGGACAAACCACGGACCCAGAAGGGGACTGGACGCCGGCTCATTGGCCATCCGAGCAGACGACTTGAGAGACGGATTCGGGTCATGAGCACCGCGATCATCGGCACTGGAGGGCTCGGGTCGGTCATCGCCCGCCGGCTCGCGTCAGGCGGCGAGACCCTGCGTCTCTCGAGCGCCGACACGGAGTCGGCACGAACGCTGGCTGCGGCGATCGGGCGAGGTGCGGCCGCTGCCGGCGACAACGGCGACGCGTTGCAGGGCACCGATGCCGTCATTTTCGCGCTGCGGTTTGGCGTGCTGAAGGGCGTCATACAAGAGATTGCCGACTCGCTGACGGACAAGCTTGTGGTCGTTCCGAGCAACCCGGTCGGCCTCGATGCACAAGGGAAAATCGTGCGTCTGCTGCCGCAACGGCAATCCTCTGGCAAGGTTGTAGCTGGGTGGCTGCCGGAGGGGGTGCGTCTGGCCATGGCGTTTGGCAGCATGTCGGGCGATCTCCTCGAGTCCTCTAGCAACCGGTCACCGGAGCTGGCCGTTCTCTTTTACGCGACGGACGACGACCGTGCTGGCAAGGAAGTTGAGCGGTTGATCCGAACGGCCGGCTTCGAGCCCGTGAAGGTCGGCGGCGTCGAACTGTCCGGTCGGCTCGAGGTGGGCGGCGACCTCCACGATCTCGTAGTCGGTCCCGCGGAGGCGCGGTCATTGATCGGTGGCACCTGATCGCCTCGCCGCCATGGCCGGCCGGAATCGCTGGAAGCCGGCTGGGCGATCGCTTTCCCTTCTCCACCCAGGCCCATCGTGACTAGCTCTTCAGCGACATCTGAATCACGCCGATCGCGGCGGCCCGGCACCGGGCGCATGATTGCTTTCACGGCGGCGGACCGTCGAACGCGCCGCCGGGCCCGCTTGCGCAGTGCCACGAGAGTGGTCACGGCACGCTCGTCGGTCTCGTGGGTGGAGTTGCCCGGAACTGGCAGCGCGTGCGTCCCGGCGAATGCCCGGTTCCGTTGCCGCGTTGCGTGCGAAGAGGTCGCCGGCTTTGGTAGCGAAATAGCGTGCTAGGAGTGGGGCGGGACTGTCGTTTGTGCGTTCTCGTCCTGCGGCAGGCGCAGAAGCCGCGCGCCCGCCGTGCGTTGCGTTTAGGACCGGCGCACGTGAGCGCCCGCTTGATCCAGATCTGTCACCGTTGCACCAGAGGAGGCTCATGCGTGAGATCGAAGTTCGAGTCGTAAGCCCTGAAGAGGCCGACCATGAGACGGCCGAGTTTTGGCTCGGCGGCCAGTTGTTTGGCTTCACCCGGCTTGAGGAGGGCGAGCTGGTGTTGACGATCCAGCCAAGCGATGACGGCGGCGCCGTCTCGGTGAATGCCCGTAGCCTCCACGACGCACTCGCCGAGGCGAAACGGCTGCTTGAGTCGTATTGAGAGCAACGGGGACGTCGTCGCATTTCCATGCAAGCCATCATCGTCCGCGACCGCGACGCTGGTCTGGCCGGGTTGTCGCTGACCGAGGTGCCGTACCCGCACGCCGCCGAGAACGACGTCATCGTGCACGTGCATGCGGCTGGGTTCACCCCAGGCGAGCTGGGATGCGCGGGGACGTGGACCGATCGTGCCGGCCGGGACCGGACGCCGAGCGTGCCCGGGCACGAGGTGTCGGGTGTCGTCACCGACCTTGGGCTACGGGACCACCGGCCTGACCGTCGGGCAGCGAGTGTTCGGGCTGGCCGACTGGACCGCAACGGCACGCTGGCGGAGTAGGTGGCGATCGAGGCGCGCAACCTCGCGCCGCTTGAATCGCGCGTGGCACAGCAGGACCTTGGCTCTCGCCGGCCACAACCACTCGGCCACAGCGGTATGACTTGGGCACAGACTCCGTCCATTGCGGAGGCTACCGCTCTGTCGCTTCGAGCGTCATCACGATGTACGGTTCGCACACGCCGGGGACGTCGATGCTCCACCTCAGCGGTTGCCGAGCTCCGAACGCAGACCGGCCGCTCCGCCAAGCACGCCGGTGGTGAGAAGCAGGTCGATTATTTGCGCGCCGAACCGTTTCCGCTGGCCGCCTCGGATGCACCGGCCGTCCTTGTAGTGAGGTCGATGGCGAGGTCCTGGGGAGCTGTAGTCAGGTCGCTCTGTTGAGTGGCGTTCCTTCGGCGGCAGCCGACTCCTGCGCCGTGGCAGGTCCTCGCAGCACGTAGGCCATGCCGACGGCGATCACAGCGCCGGTCGTGGGGCCGATCAGGTAGATCCACCAGGTGGACAGGTCCCCGATCGCGAGGTCCGGTCCGAAGCTTCGGGCTGGGTTCATCGAGGCACCGTCGAACGGGCCGCCCATCGTGCCCCAAGCCATGATGTAGG